>Ga0101942_100125_pt1 | contig 47896 bp, 46 predicted proteins | sample DewCreD2012metaG_4_FD_75243 | JGI IMG/M metagenome (GOLD analysis project Ga0101942, IMG submission 75243) | Hot spring sediment bacterial and archeal communities from British Columbia, Canada, to study Microbial Dark Matter (Phase II) - Dewar... ...
GCGCTAGTCACCTCAGACAAAGAGCAGTGCGAGATAGCATCTAAACACGGCATTAAGTGTATTTATATCGAATAATCCCTATGACCTCCTCCCCGCCCTAAAGGGTGGGGGTTCCCTTTGGGCGGTTCATAGGTTTGTGGTTTACCGCCTTCATCCTCACCGCTTCATAGCTGGTGGACGCTAAACGCACCCACACTGCTCCGCTCGTCCAGCGGTAGACCATGGGCCGGGCCTCCGGCCCGTTACCCCTATCTCCCTTGTAAAGGGACTCGGGGTTATGGGTATTATCATAGCCTCAGGGGCGTAGACTTCAAACCAGGTATTACCATTGTTTACCTGTTTACTTGTTGTTTGAGGGTAGCCCCCGAGGCTCACAATAGCCATGCTCATCACTATCAAAAAACTAGAGGATACATAGCTTATAAACCTTCATCCCCGCCCTTTTAGGGCGAGGCTTTCAGGTTGTAAAGTTCATATGGTGATTTTCTTGATTTCCTCGATGACTCTTTCCACGCCTCCCACTCTTTCCCTCACGCTGGCCGAACTCAGCCTGCTCTCGTGAAAGCCCTCTACATGGAGGTAATAGGCTGCCTCCCAGGCTCTTCTGAGCCACTCACCTAATATCTTGCTTAGCCTCACAACAGCATCTTCAAGATCCCTCACAGACCACCTCCCCCTATCCCCTACCCTTTCAAGCACGTCCCTGAGATCGTAGTATATGGCTAGGGCCTTCACACCCTCCTCAACCGATTTGTATAGCTTTTCTGAGGCCTGGGCAGGGCTTCCATCAATCTCAGCCAGCCCCTTATAAAAGAATTCAACCGCTAAATCGCGGTGCCTCACAATGTCCTCAATATTCCGATCCCTAGCTCTGCGCAATATTCCCCCACCACCCAGAAATAATATATGTAGCAGAATTTATTACAAATGAAAGTCTCGCCCTCTAGGGCTGGGAGGTTTGGGCTACATCCCCTTTTAAGAGGTTTAGCCCTGGGCTGGGTCTCCGGCCCATTATCCCTATCCCTTACTGGGAGTTGCCCCCAACTCCCAAATACCTGGGACTCGGGGATATGTGGCCAGGGTGTGGGGACACACTGTAGCCCAGAGCCCCATGTGGGGCATCCCCACACCCGACCAACAAAACACTTCATAACTTATAAATCTAACCCCGCCCTAAAAGGGCGGGGAGGAGGTCATAGGGATTATTCGATATAAATACACTTAATGCCGTGTTTAGATGCTATCTCGCACTGCTCTTTGTCTGAGGTGACTAGCGCGGCTTTTCTATTGAGGGCTTGTGCTATGAATAGTGCGTCGTAGATCGTTATCCCATGATCTATAGCTATTCTGAGGGCTTGCTTTAGATATAGATCTTGAGGATCTATCTCAGTCACTGTTTTCCTCATGCTGAGAAGGCTGTTTCTGATTTAGCGTTAAATTTAAATACCTTTTATCACTCTAATTTACTTGGTTGAGGCAAAGGGCTACAGATGGGAGGCCCGTGGCGTTGGCCTCGACAGGGCTCCATGCGGCTTGGGCGAAGCTGGTGACCCCAGGCCTAGGGCCAACCCCCCTCACGGTATTTCTATTTCCGTGAGGGGGGAAAAGCTAGCTAATCATCTTTATTCTTCCCCACTAACTTACAACTGAAAAACCCTGCCCCTTCAAATCGGAGAGTAGGGGTTCTAGCTAGGAGTTGCTTATTCCGCTTATCATTCTACTTTCTACTCCCATTTGTTTAGATTTGCTGAGTAGCTCTTTGTCTTCCGTTACCAATATCCCTCCTAACTTCTTAGCTGTATATAGGTATGCTGCGTCATATACTGTGAGTCCGTGTTGGTGCGCTGTCTCACATACTTCTCGTAGCTCCCTAATGTTTACACTAAGCATCTTAATCCTACCTAGGATCCTCTCAGCGTAGGTGGTAATCTTAGATACCTCATCTTCTTCAAGTAGACCTCTCCTACTCAAGACTAGGATTGCGTTGAACACTTCGTACTTCGCTAGGTCTATAGTGATTGGGTTTTGTGGGAGTTCTAAACCGCGGGTTAGGCATATTCTCACTATGCTAGACGCGTCTAGAACGTGAATCTGCGAGGCTATAGAGCTACACCCCTCTCGACAGCCTCATGCTCCTTATTAGCTCGCCAAAGTCTATCGATCTAGCCTTCTCAGCCATGCTCCTCCATAGTCTAACATCTGATATAACCTTGTTATACCAAGCCCTAAACCACTCCTCGAACTCCTCGGTGCTCTCGAGCTTTAGCGCAAAATCAACCAACCTCTCCTTAACATCTTGAAGAAGCTCCTCAATCTCACGCCTTTCCCTATCGAGGTGGGAGAGCTCAGCTCCTCCAACCATATATTTAGCAATGTATGATTTTAACAAATGCTCGAACTCATCGAGATCAACCCTCCCGCCTCTCACGCACTGGCTGAGCACCTCATCAACTATCGAGTAGAAGTCCTCTACTGGCAGATCGGGCTTTAAACGCCTTGCTATACTTAACCCCCTCTTGAAGACGTTGATCATATCAATAGATGTTAGACTATGCTTCTCCCGTAGCCTCCTCAAAAGCTCCTGGTGCCCAGGCAAGGTGCTAAGCCTAGCAGGGCTGACATCCGACACCACAAGACGAACAGACATACCCACACCATGACAAATATGTTTGGCAGTTTAAAAACATGATACACGAGACCTCAGCAGTGGAAACCCCACCCCCTCAGGGCGGGGAGGGGGTCATAGTACTTTCTCGAAGGCTGTGGAGAAATTCCTATAATATATTATTTATATATTATTATTTAGGAATTCTCCCTATACTTCCTAAGAGCCCAGGAATCTGCCACCATAATTTTGTGGTGGAATAGCTAAGTTCAAAAGCTAGAGTGGGCCACCAGCGTTTCCCCACTCACGGAAATAGAGGTGGCCAAAAACATATTAGAAGTGCCATGGGTGAGGATTAGCCCTCGGTGCAGGATCACAAAATTTTCCATCATATTTTTCCCAGCTGTTACTTCACCACACTACTACTTGCTTCTCTTTCACACTGAGTTCCCGCATAACACTAGGTGGAACCATTATTAGCTGAAATAATAGGCTGAGCCTCTCCACCAACCCTGCATGCCTAAGAGCAATAAGAGGAGACGCGTCAGAAACAGCGATACTAGCCCCTGGCTTCTCTGGCAAGTCTCTCGGCAATCCTTAGCTCCTCCTCTAACTCCTCCCCACCCCAGTTAATTATGCTCACCCTCCTTCTAGAGAGCTCCCTCATAAAATCCTCGACACAAAGCCCAGCAAGCTCAGCGGCCTGTTTAAGGGTAAGCCTACCCTCTCTGTAGAGTTCAACAGCTAGGAGAAGCCGTACCTCATGCTCATCAACATCGATGTGTGCAGGTATACTTACCTTTAAACTCTAACGCTACTCACCACTAACAACCCCAAACAAACATATACACAGAAATCCTATTAAAGATACCATCTTACCCATAGCAAGAGGAGAGTAAACCCTTCTCTCTACTACATGTCGACTTCCCATAGGCGGCTGGGTATAAGCGGTAAGAGGCGAAATTAGGCAACACTAGTGCTACTATCTAGCAACACACTAATAACATCCTATGCAAACGTTATAGCATAAACACTATTCTAACATTTGAGATGACTTCAAATCAAAATTCCACAGCTCCGATTACTCCTCAGAATATATGGCGGGCCCGCGGGGATTTGAACCCCGGACCTCCGGCTCCGAAGGCCGATGCTCTATCCTGGCTGAGCTACGGGCCCCATATAGTTTTGTTCTTAGTACTTTAAGTATGAATGCTCTAGCTATTTTGAGGCCTCTCAGTCTTTATCCTATTGCATCCTAGTCTTCTCATTGTTTTTAGCTGTTTTATGAAGAATATGAGTATTGCTAGCCCTATTATTGGTTCTGAGAGTTTTGTTAGACTGTTAGGCGCTCCCATGTCGAATAGTATTCTGAGGATAAGCCCTATGTTTAGCAACATATAGGGTGCTGGATCTGACTTTGGTGCTCTTCATAAGCTGATCCCAATGTGTGGGTATATAAGTATCGCGTCCACCCCGAATATAGTGTTGAATATGAAACCTATCGCTATCATGTGTATCAATACATCCCTCAGCATCATAGCCTCCCAGCTGTGCTTCCTATAAGTGCTATGGGTTCTGTCAATAATAGCCACAGGATCCCGGTTAGTATCATTATGACCCTCTCCCTAGCTAGGTGTCTGGGTACTATTGTTTCCTCACCCTTCACCGGGAATCTTAGGAGCAACGACCCTATCGCTATAGCTACAGCCGAGAGCGAGATGAGTAGCCACCCTAGTATCCAGGCTATTCTTGATGCAAACATGGATCCCATGAGCACTCCTGCAAGGGCTAGGGCATAGGCTAGATATCCAAGGATCCTGGATCTCCTGAAGCTCACGGGGCAAGAGCCGTTATAAGCCCAAGATCCCTCGAATACGCTGAATATATAGCCCCCAAGAGGAAAGAAGAGGCTTGTAACTTTATAATCTAGCCAGTGTAGCGGTGATAACCCTAGCATAGTTAGGGGAATAAGGGCTTAGAAGGATAGCCATATAATCATTTTTATGAATAGGAGATAATTATAGCTAGTCGGAATAAAACCCAGCCTCAAAGGTCTCAGATAGACCTTGTATGTATATACAGAGAGCATGACAGATATAACGGGGAGGAGGCTCTTAGAGAGGATCTCAAACCATGCTATGCTGAGTAATGAAGAGAGGATTATGAGTAGTCCTAATAGATAGATAAGCCAGCTAGAAGCTATAGACCCGACCACCCGTGGGAGAGGAGGACAAGTATTTCCATGGAGATCAGTGATAAGAGAAAGCCGTAGATCATTAGGTACCAGTGAGCATGCCTAGGAACCTCGATCCAGAGATCTAGTCCCTGGATCTCGAGGATCCATACACTCCCAATGAAACCACCGATCATGAGGAGAACAATTCCAGACACCATTATAGACCTAGCACTTAGGAAAACCCTTCTTGCAATAACCTCCTGAACCATGACCCAAGCATGTTGGTGTCTAGCATGGTATATGTATTCAGCCTAAAAGATTAGGCTAGAGGCTTATAAACAAACAGGGGTTTTCTAGAGGGTGGAGTATGCCCCTCGAAGAGCTCATGGAGGAGCACAGGGTTATTATGAGAGGTTTGCAAGCACTGCTAGCAGGATCTATAGCATCCTACATGCTCGAGAAGCCAAGGACTATAGAAGAGATCCTTCCACTGTATATGGAGTTCAAAAACATATTCATAGACTCATGCCACCACGCCAAGGAGGAAAAGATCCTGGAGTTCCTTCTTAGAAGTGGCCATAAGATCATATCTATGGATCTTGATAGAAAGCATGAAAAGATCTGGGGAGCCTTTAAGATTGCTATGGCATCCTATATAGCAGGGGAAAGGGGCAAAGATCTTGCATCTAGGGTTTCTAGATACTATATGCTAATGAATAACCTCATGGAGAGGGAAGATAGCCTCCTAATCCCAGAGATCCTCACCATTATAAGAATGGCGGGGGTTGAGGATACCCTGAGACACGGGGTTCATGAGAAGATGATAGAGCTTGTTATAGAGATCGAGAATCTTGCTAGAGAGTATCTAGCGAAAGAGGAGTCGATTGTGCTCCCAGTTATAAAAATTGAGCCTTATAAGAGGCACGAGGTTATAAGAAACACCATCAGAGATATGATCTCTGAAGGCTATTATAGGCTCATAATAGTTAACGACCACGAGCCAGTCCAACTATACTATGAGTTATCGTCAACAAACCCATGCTTCGATCGGGAGCAATACTTCTCCTCAGAGATATCGAAGAGGGTATGGGTAGCCTTAATACCCCTGAGGAGAAAGTGCAAATGAGTAGTATGGTCTATACTACTGAGGCAGGTAGCTGGGTGAGATGAGCTCTACCTATAGCTATGGCCTCCTAAGACCCCTAATGATCTTCGGGTTTGTATGTCTAGCCATAGCCGGTATAGAGGGTCTTCTAAGGGGTCTCGGTATAGTAGCTATAGGGCTTGAGATCCACTGGGCCCCAGCTATCTATGGCTTCTTCCTAGTTCTAGCAGTATTAGATCTGCTTTTCTTCCTACCTTTGGAGGCTGGAGCGAGATTCGGGAGATCTTTTGTGGCTCCTCTGCTAGCTGCTTTCTCAGCCACTATTATATCGATCTATTTGAGATGCTATATAGAATCAATAGTTATTACCAGCCTTATCCTTATATTATCAACAGCATACTCGGTGAGAGAGGTATATAGAAGGGCTGGATCCGAGGTTATGGCACACCTATATGGCTATATAATGGCAATCCCCATAGCATTGGCATCAACCATTCTATGGCTGTTCGACAATAGATCAAGGGCTGGGTTCGAGACATCCTCGATCCCGTACATTTTACTGGCCATAACCCCTTATATGGCTAAAATGGCTTCGATGGAGCCAAAGACCTATCCGCTGGTGTTTATATCGCCTCTAGCTGTTCTCTCAGCATTTATAGCAAGCTATAGGGGGTATGAAGAGATCGGAGGAACCTTATTGGCTGTCTCATCCCTCACACTAGCTATAGGATCCATGTTGGGGTCTAGAGGACCTCGCGGGTGTTTATCAATAGTATCAAAGATCTATTTTCTTGCATCAAACATATTCCTACTCTCAGGAGGCTTAATACTATCAATATATGGCTTCCAAGCTCTCGATGCATATATACATCTAATCGATATAGGCCATGGCCTATCATCGATCTATATAATGGAAATAATAACAACAGGGATAAGGCTAACAGGAATCCCTAGCAGATCCTCAGAAGAGGTGGGGGGCTAGATGTGTGTTAAGACTTGCATCACCACTCCTACCACTAACCTTGGGCACTATTCTGAGGATCTTCTGGGCTTGGTATCGCAGGGAACACATAATAGCTGGATCCTTTGCACTAATACTCATATCCATCGCCACACACTTCTACCAGCACTACTCATATAGGTTGAGAAGTCTGAGGGGTTCTGGGCATGGATAGAATGATCCAGAATTTTCGGAGCATAATGAGGGGGAATCGGCCTGTCTATCTAGCAAGCAGAGCCCTGGTTACTTCAAGCTTTATTCTAGGTGTTCTGGGCATAGCTATGGGATCTCTACAGATCCTGGGGATCTATAGGGCAAGCCTTCATCCCATTATTATGGTCAGCATAGCTATCCCAGGGGTTATAGTTGGTGTTGCAACACTATTGATCCCTGCATATATCTCAACACCCCCATGGATCTCCATGATCCCTGCACTACTCCTATCCCCTGCCCTTCTAGCGGTTTCGATAGTATATATAGCAACGTGGGAGCACGATCTCTTACTATATATAGGGATAATGATCTCGATCATATCGATCTCAGTAACATCATCATGCCTATATATGCTAAGAAGTTCTAGAGCCAGGGGCTTTCAAAGGGTCATGAACTATCTCTTCACAGCATCCCTAGCAGTTATCTCATCCCATACCCTCACACTACCTCTAGGATTTCTTGGACTGGCCCCATATTATCCTAGCAATAGATACTGGGTTATGGCGCCCACAATACCCGTGATCTTTAGTGTTATGATGAGAACAGATATCTATATGAGGAGATGGTATAGCGAGAAGAGCTCCAGGATCGCTATTATAGTATCAATAACAGCCCTGATCTCAGGCATATCTGCTAATATAAGCATATATACTCAGTGGATCTATACCCAGCTATTCTCAGATATCCTCATGGCGCTCTCAATATACCTCTCAGCAATACTAATGCTCCCAATATCTAGGGGATGGGCTCATATAAGGGTATACGAGTTCCTGGTTAAGGTAGCACTTATCTGGGGCTTGATCTCTTCTGCTATAGCTATCATAATCGATCTAGCACCTTCTCTGTGGTTTTCTGCATATCTCTCAGAGGATCTTGTTCTCCACTCATTAGCCCTCGGCTTTGCTGGCAATATCTTTCTAGCATATTCGAGATACCTCATACCATATAGCCCCTTCACAGCCATGGCTAGGGCTGTTGATCTCTATGTGGCTCTACTAGCCAACACCGCTATAGCCTCAAGGATTCTCCACCCGATCCTTAGATCTTTTACAGAGCCGTTCCTGGGCATCAGTGCTGGCTTACTCACACTAATACTCCTAGGGGTCATAATAGCCAGGCTTATTAAAGAGGGATTTTTAAGAAAATAAAGATCTGTGATCTCTTTATCGCTATCTCCTCCTCCTGGCAAGGGCTATGGATGTTATCCCAATAGCTATTCCACCTATTGCTAGTATTATTGCTATTATTGTGTTTAGATTCGTCTCCTGAAGCCTCATAGATAGATCGTTTATAGAGGCTCTCAGATCCCCTATAGACCCCTGGATCCCCGATATTGTTTGGTTCATACTCTGCTGAAATCTTGTGAGATCGCCTCTGAGGGCTGTTATATTAGCTATGGCTCCTGATAGGCTGGTACCCAGATCCGATAGCCTTCTCTCAACACTCCCCATAAAGTCCTGGAAGGAGCTTCTGAGGCTCGATAGAGAGGCTGAGAGATCAGTTATATTCCTCCCAAGGATCGATATCTGCTGCTGGGAAGAGGCTAGGCCCATGCTGAGATTCCTAATACTATTCCTCACAACATCGAGCCCCGAGAATATCGATGACACGTTAGCCTCTAGAATCGATATCCTCCGACTCAGGCTTGAGTTAACGATCCCAAGATCGCCTCTAATTGAGGATATATTAGCGGCTATACCGCCAATCTGCGATAGACCCTGAGAGATCTTCATAGCCGATATGGAAATCTCAGCCCTGCCGAGAAATGCGAAGTATCCGGGGACCTCAAATACTATGATATACTCCCCCCTCTCTGAGAATGTGATCCCGCTCACTGATGATATGAATCTATTCGATGGTGTAATCATATAAACCGCAAGGGGTAGGGGGCCCTCTGAGTATGAGGAGATCAGAGCTAGATCCTGTATAGGCTGCGATGCAAGCAATCTAAAGGTAACCCACTCAGGAGGCCCTGCACCTATATATGTTAATAGCGAGAGGGAATAGCCTATAGAATCCTCTCTAAACGATGCGGGGACAACGACGGTTATTGGTATCCTGGCAATATATGATCCCGAGGATGCCGTTATATAGCCAGCATAAGTACCAGGAGGTGTTCTCGATGGTATTGATATGTTAACAAGAACACTCACTCTACCACCGGGCTCTAGAGAGAAGCTCTGTGGGGAGAAGGATATGGCTGTTTTCCTAACAACACCTGATCCCATATAGCTAACAAGATCAGTTGAATCAAGGCTAACGCCAAGGCTATAGTTAGCTAGGCTAGAAACCATTAGAGAGACCCTACCACCAGAGCCAGGAGGCACTACAAGCACCTGAGTAAAACCCTGAAGAGCTCCTCCGGGAAAGGATAGCCTAAGCGGGTTTGTTAGAGCATCTCGGGCCCTAACCATGCCACCACCCTGCTCAAGGGGGTTGGGGTTCTCATATATATCAGAGATCGGCACTGGAGAGGCTGTCATGACTATAGATGCCTTAACATCAATAGGAGACCAGTTTGGATAAACCTGCTTTAGAAGGGCAGCAACGCCTGAAACATGTGGGGTAGCCATAGAGGTTCCGCTGAATGCAGCGCTTGAATTGACAGGAACCGAGGATATTATCCTAACACCAGGTGCTGATACATCTGGAAGCGATATATCGAATGGAATAGGACCCCTCGACGAGAAAACCGCCACTGAGGAGCTTAATAGATTACCCCCAGTGGTGTCGGCAGCGCCAACACATATAACACCCTGGGCTAGGCATAGATAGTTTATAGTATACCCCCCAGGCCCATCATTCCCAGCAGCTATAACCACAACAACCCCCGCAGATACTGCTCTAGATATCGCTGTTATTAGGGGGTCATATTTATAGTAGTAATAACTAAACCACGGCGGGTAAACGGTTCCTAGGCTCATACTTATAATCTGAGCCTCATCACCAGTATTCGAGGCATTATCTGGACCAACCAAGGCCCACTGGATACCCCTTATAATCCAAGAAGTCGCCGCAAACTCGCACTGGAGTACTGGGCTGAAGACTATGACATTATATATATCAACCCCTGGGGCAACCCCCCTATGGGTTGTATTCTGGCTCGCAATGATCCCGGCTACATGTGTTCCGTGGGGATTGCTCTCATTCCTATATGTGCATATATTCACAACCCCTGTTCTAGTAGCATCATACTCAGTAACTACAACACTCTTGTTATCCCTCATTAGCCATGGGTGGTTAACCTGTATCCCTGTATCTAGGATCGCCACCTTCACACCCCTCCCAGTGATCCCCATGGCCTCCAGCACGTCGGCCTGAACGATTCTTCTACTCGTGTTATCAAGGGGGGATAGTATTGAATCCTTACCAACATGGATCTTCTCAACAGGCTCCACAAGCCTGTAGACCCTGTCAAGCACTATCATCGAAACCCCCGGCACCCTTAGAATAGATCTCAGACTCGATGAATCAATATTAGCAACAATAGCATTAACAAGCCATAGCCTATCCTCAACATCAACGCCCAAACTCTTTAGCGTTGAAACAACAGCCTGGCTATCGTGTGCTCTCAACATAAGCTCCTCAACCATGTGTGCTCCTCCATATGCGGTATACATACTCCTAGACCCGTGAATCCCCCCAAGATCTTCCAATACTATGAGAACCCTCGCCCTGCTAGACTTCGATAGCTCCCTATAAACATCGGGATCAACCCATGGTGCCCCCTGGCTATTCTGTGTGTATGCATATACAACCAAGCCATATATATTGGATATAAGGATCGCCATAACCAGGGCAAGTACAAAGAAACCACTCCTCATTTTAACACCTACCTGGAGTTATATGTTATTCAATCTTATAAATATTAAAAGACACAAAATAGCCATTAATATTAAATTATATTGTTTTCTTAATATACTTGCCCTCTAGATAGGATAGATAGCTTTCTGGATCTATATCCCTCCCAATAAATCTTCGGAGAAGTTCTCTCGGAGGATAGGTTGAGCCCCACTTATGTATTTTCTCTCCAAGCCAGCCCCTTATAGCTCTGAAGTTAAGATTGGAGACATGACCATAAATCCCTCCGAGATCTCTATCCATGGCATCTCTAATCTGTGCAGCAACAATAGTACCTAGAGAATAGGTTGGGAAATAGCCTATAGATCCGTTGCTCCAATGGATATCCTGGAGAACCCCCTCTGAATGCCTCTTAGGCCTAATCCCAACATATTTCTCCATAAGCTCTCCCCATAGTTCTGGTATATCCTTAACACTGATCTCTCCACCTATTGCAAGTCTCTCGATCTCAAACCTAACAGCTATGTGGAGATTATATGTCACTTCATCAGCATCAACCCTTATAAGGCTTGGCCTTACTATGTTGAAGTACCTATATAGATCCTCCTCACTAGTGCTCGCTATATGATCCCTAAGCACCCTTCTATGGAGAACCTCTATAAAGGCTCTGCTCTTCCCGATAACGAGTTCCCAGAACCTAGATTGGGACTCATGAACACCCATCGAGGCCCCAATAGCTATTGGTGTCCCCTGGAGCGCCTCATCTATCTGGAGCTCATATAGTGCGTGCCCATACTCGTGGATCACCGAGAGTATTGTTCTCCTAAAATCCCTGCCCTCGTATCTCGTTGTTATCCTCACATCCCTTATACCCATTGATGCTGTGAATGGGTGTGCAGACACATCCAGCCTAAGCCTCTTCGGGTCATACTCAAGGATCTCCAGGATTCTTTCGTTCACCCTCCTCATAGTATCGATGTTGTAGCTTTCATCCTCAAATCTATGTGCTGTCGGGAAGTAGCCCTCGCTTAATACCTTATCCAGAATCGATCTAAGTCCTGGGATTAGGCGATCCATTATTGATCCAAACTCCCTAGCTGTTAAGCCCTCCTCATATAGATCTATTAGAGCATCATAGGGGTGATCCCTATACCCCAGGTGCTCAGCCACCTCCCTCTCTAGGGCTATGATCTTATCGAGGTATGGGCTGAACATGTTGAAATCATCCTTAGCCTTAGCATTTCTCCAAACAACACTAGCCTCAGACGTTGTTCTTGAGAGCTCTTCTACAACCCTCTCAGGGATCTTTGTGTAGTAGTCAACAGCCCTTCTAAGAACCCTTATAACTCCCCTCTCATAGTCGTTGAGATCCTCTATCTTCTCTGCAGCAGCTAGCTTATCTATAAACTCCCTTCTCGTGAACAGTCTCTTAATCATCAGATTAATCCTCGACATAGCTATAGATCTTTCAACCACCCCATCCTCAGGCATGTATGTCTCGAGATCCCATCCCATTAAAGATAAAGCATGCTGGAGAGACCATATGTCTTGGTACATCTCTATAAGATCCCTTATCTCGCTTCTCACAAAAACCTGGGCAGGCAGAGTCTCACCAAGAGTTCTTAGCATCCAGGGCTATATAGCGATTATTAGCCCATCAATAGCTGGGAATAGATTCTCTGCTAACAGCACAAGCCTCGTCCTCTATAGTGGGGCAGGGTTTATAGCCACACATGCTTTTGAATTCCGTTATGCTGATTATAGGGATTCTGAATATAGCTTAAAATCAGCACACACCTCAACACTTAATAAATAAAACAGAGTGAGCGATAAAAAACCACCAGCCATAATGCAAGAATGAAAGCAGCAAACCACAAACAAGCAAGCCACCCAAAGGAAACCCGACTCTTTAAGGTGATGAGAAGGCCAGAATTCTCACGGATACCTCACCCTACAGAAATATCTGGCCCCCTCATAGAGCGTAACCACGACCGTGATATTCTTAGCACCAAGCCTTTTATAGATCTTCTCAGCTATCATTATAGCTATATTCTCAAGCGTTGGGTTGCCCTTCTCACATCTAATCACCTTGTTGAAAACCCTATATAGATCCACAGACTCAAGGTCTCCAGGCACTATTAGAGATCTATCGAGCTCGCCAGCAACCTCCCTGGCTATTCTCTCCAGCTCCCTTAGATCCACTATATAGCCATACTCCCCAAGTCTTCCAGAGACCTCTACAGACAGTCTATATGTATGCCCATGGGGTATCATATCTATGTCGAGAAAACCCCTGGTTATGTGCATTGCGTCAAAGGATATATCCCCAACACCGATATAGATCTCCATCTATGCCGGCCCCACACATTATACTCTCTGCCTCAATAATAACAGCATCTAGGTATCCCATGGCCTGAGCTCTATCAAGAATCCCATGATCTACTACCCTCCATAATGATCTTTTAGTGTTTGGTTAAAGAGGCAGATCGTCTATATCTAGATGCTAGTGAAACGCCTGTGGGCTTGTTCAAAGGATATGCTCAATATTTATTATCCTCCGTTATATATCGATCTATGGGTGATGATATGCCAACACTAAGTTCTGGATATGTAATAGCTGGCGCATATGCTGTCAAGCTTAGGAGAACAATGTTCGCCCAGCTGAGGGAGGAGATGAAGAGAGGATCAATATCATCGCAGGAGATCGCGAAGGCTATTGGAGAGCTTAACAGCGCACTATACAGGATCCTTGTCGAAAGGCTCAAGATCGATAAAGGCGATGTTGTGAGGATAAGGATTGATTATAGGATCGAGAATGGGAGAATCGTGTGGGATTCCTCAACACTACAGATAGAGATCTTCAGGAGGGATCAGGAGGCTGAGAGGATTATCAAGGAGAGAGGCTCAGAACTATGGGGCGAGCTATATGGGAGAGGTATCGAGTACCAGATCATAAGGCTCGGGGAAACAATAGATGGGGATGTAATATACACAGCAAAGCTCGGAGACGAGGAGGTTGGGGCTCTAGTAGCTACACAGCTTGATAACGAGCTATTCATAAAAAAAGGAGCAGTAGTTCATCCAAGCCCGATGGTTTTTGAAAAATTGAGAATACCAATCCCAGAGGGGGCTAGGCCTGAGGAGACACTGGCACAGAGAATCCTAGAGGCCCAGAGGACTGGGAGGCATGTCCCCGAGGAGGAGGCTAGGAGGATCATAAACTATCTCAGAGAGAGGGTGAGAGCAACACCGCTAGAGACAGCTACATATGAAGAGACCCCAGAAGAGATATAGCTTCCAACAACTGCGCTTTTACAATCCCAAGGCTTACAAGATCCCTTTTATCCTTACAACTATGAAAAATAAGAATGTGGTTCAAAAGCATTTCCACCTATAGCACTGGGGTTCTGCCCATCATGGCTTTCTTTACAGAATCCTGGGGAAATGGTTATGAAAGTTTATAAGCATGGGGGCAATAGAATATTTGAGCCCGCCTGCTACTGTGTATCTATAACATCTATATGGCTGGGAGCATGGATGTGGTTATAATAGGTGCCGGGCATAATGGCCTAACAGCCTCTATAGTTCTGGCCATGAGAGGTCTTGATGTGGTAGTTATAGATCATCTGCCCTGGTATGGCGGGATGGCTGGTTCTAAATGGCTATCAGGAGCTAGAATCCCTGTTGGGGCATATGTTATAGGTCTTGTGCCAAGGGAGATCCTGGATAGTCTTGGGATTAGGTATGAGAATATATATCCAGACCCTCTGGCCGTCTATTTATATGGAGAGACCATAGTTAGGTGGTGGAATGATAAGGAGAAGAGGTTTAGCGAATTCGAGACCCTTGGGATCTATGGTGCTAGGGAGATGTGGTCGAGGATCGAGGATTTCCACAGGGCTCTTAGAAGGTATATATTCAGAACAGATCCCCCAGATCGTGATGAACTGCTTAAAGATCCGGTATTGAGGGATTTCATCAGGGAGAAAGCTAGCGATTTTTTATCTAGATATATCCCAAGATGGCTTTGGGACATGTTCATAGTAGGCTCCTATATAGATCAGCCCGCCTTCCTAGTTGGATACTACAATGCTCCAGAAGGCTGGTATATCCCTTCAAATGGTGTGGAGAAGGGCTCATGGGTTCTTGTAGACGAGCTATACAGAAAAGCTGTCAAGCTCGGGGTAAGGATCTACATGGGAGTTGGTGTTAAGAAAATAGCCGTGGAGGGTCGAAGAGTTAGAGGTGTTATTCTAGAGGATGGGAGCAGGGTTGAGGCTAGGTATGTGATCTCAACAGCAAGCCCTCTAAACACTCTGACAGATCTGCTAGACCCTGGTCTGGTTGATGACAAGATAATAGCAAGGCTTGAGAAGGGCTCTCCGAGGATAGGTTTGAGGAGAATAGCTATAGTTTATAGAGAAAAGCCGAGGCTCATAGAGGCTCTGGAGCCTTATAGGGGCTCAATAATACAGACACCCCTTGGGGAGATATTATTCGGCGATAACTATATGGTAGCTACTGGGGGCTTCAGGATAGATGATCTAAGAGAGATCTCTCCAGATATTCTTGACAAGGCTGTTGCGATAGAGATCATGGATTCAAGAGATATAGAGAGGATCTTCAGAGTAAGGGGAGGAGTTGTGAACCACATAGCAATGACCGAGGACTTCCTATATAGCTGTAGACCGGCCTGCGGGTGGGGGTATAGAACACCAATAGAGGGTCTCTACCTAGGCGGGGCCGGAACATGGCCTGGAGGACAGGTAACATGCATACCAGGGTGGAATGCTGCACACAAACTGATCCAGGATATCCAGATAGAGAGTAGAGATAGCAAGTACTAGGGCTATAGCCCTAGATGATTCAAGCCGGACTATCATATATCGTGGATTATGGCTGGCAGATAGATAATAGCTGCCGATGATGACAGAGCTGTTATTAAGACACACCGATCCTGAAGAGTTTTCAAGGGGGTTGAGGATTATATAGGTATTATGGATCTTGCGGGCTATAGTATAGAGACTTAGCAGTCTCTCAGGTGGGGCCGCCGGGATTTGAACCCGGGACCACCAGCGTTCTAGGATACCCCAACGGGGTTCTCACCCCAGGCTGGCATCCTACCAAGCTAGACTACGGCCCCCTCTATGATCTCGCGGTGAGGCTAATAAGTTAAGATTCTGGATCCCTTTTATATATATTTTGCCATTGCTATATTAATCATGGTATGTATATTGTTTGATGGGAATGTCACTAGCGCAGATATCAAGGCAGAGGAGGCTAGGGGTATTCCTTTTCTTCTCAGGAGGAGTTTTCTTAGGGATAGCATTGTCCTCATACATGAGGATAACTTCAATGCAACGGTATCTAATGATCAGAGGCTCGGCATTCTCACACTCCTAGCTAGGGGTGTTACTAGGGCTTCCCAGATGGCTGAGAGCATAGGGGTTATAAGGACTGCTGTGTATAGGCACCTAAGATATCTAGAGGACCATGGATGGGTTGTTAAACATGGTGAGGACTACATGCTAACATCGAAGATCTACCTTGTCTATAGGATCCGCAGCTCTGAGGGCGGGATCTCTATAGAGGTTCTCGAGGATAAGGGGGCATTTATAGACGAGATCTACGGGCTACTTGTTATTGTGAATGGAATAGATGCTGGGCAGAGGTGTATGAACTGCCTCCTAATAGATCTGTGCAAGAGCAGTATAGAGCCGATAGCTAGAAAGCTAGAGGCTAGGGAGACCGATGTGCCTGCAATAAGGATAATATCCTCCCTATCCAGGATGGTTAAGAAGAACATGGATAGCATGATGAGGAAAGGGTTTGTTATACTGAAGAGATAACCTGAGATGCTCTAGAATGCTTAGGATCCATGTTAGCAATAGGATCACGGAGCTTAGGAGTGCTGAGAAAGATGGGGAGACTCTCATATATATACCGAGACAGATAATACTACTTGACTGCATGTTCAAGGCACTTGGCTTCACAGCATGTCCTATATATCTCCTCCTAGGAGAGCCAAGGGATCAGGAGATCATAGGGGCTGCTGCTAAAACCCTTGTTAGAGACCTAGCCGGAGATCTCTCTGTGTTCTCGGGAGCAATGGATCTCTTCAGGATCAATGTAAAGTACCCCCTATACAGGAACCTCTATAGAATGGGAGAGAGCGGGGGCGATCTCTATAGATACCTTGCATCACAATATCTAGAGAACGGGGCTGGGGATGTAGATCTAGCTGTATCTCTATATGCATCGAGATCAGGATTCATAATCAGGGATCAGTGGATGTTGAGGGAAAAACCGGGTAGTGTGGGGATCAGGATAAAGCCGGATCTCAGAAGAGCCTCAAACATTGTCGAGAGCCTTGGAAAGCCTGTGTACGAATATATAAATCCCCTCTCAAGGATCTTGAGGAGTATAAGGATCCCCAGAACCCCTGATCCTCTTCCCCCAGAGACTCTCATAGAGGCTGTTGAGGGTAGGGTTATCAACTATAATATGATCAGGGATAGAATTGCTGAAATTAGGGAGAGGAGCTATGGAGAGAGGACTATAGCAAAGATCCTGGGATCCATGTACTCTTCGAGAGTAATAGTGGATAAGGAGAGTGGTGTTAAGATGGTTATAAAGAGATTCTCAGAATATACATCAGCTAAGTGGCTTCTCCTAAGCCCCACAGTGGATCTCATGACCCTTATTGGGATAAGGCCCAAGGCGCTCCCATCTACCAGGTTTTGGAATGAGTATAGATTCTCAATAGAACTGAGAAGGCATGGTATTAGAACACCGAGGATTCTCTATATAGATCCTTGGTCCCTCACAATGATCAGAGAGTATATAGATGGAGAACCCCTAGGGGTTCTAATAGAGCAAGAAGGAGGGATCGATAGGGCTATAGAGATCTTCATGAGAACGATTGCAAAGATACACAGCAACGGATTCTGCATGGTTGATACCAAGCCAGATAACTATATAGCTAGTGATGGCATGGATACAGCATACTGTGTGGATCTTGAGCAGATATCGCAGTGTAGAAAGCCCCTCCACATGGCCTGGGATCTAGCTGTATTCATGTACTTCGCATCCCTCCTAGCCCCAGAACCTGTAGGGGATCGTGTTCCAGAGACTTTCAACTGGGGTATGGGGATCTACCTAGATAGTGTAACATATGATGAGAGCACTAAGAACTCTGTTGTTAGGAAGCTCTCAGACCCGAGAATATCCTCTGCCTTTATTATGAGCCTCTCCATATTCGGCCCCTCGAGGCTCAAGCTATTCATAGATATTCTGAAAAAGGTTTCCTCTATTAAATAAATAGAGGGATCCTACTTACCGTCTTTTAGATATATGGTCTCAACACCCTCTCTAGCGATCTTCTCAACGCTTTCGATAACCTCTGTCTCCGTTATAGGTCTCCCAGTCCATTTGAGGGCCTTGTGCTTGATTATATAGCCCGTCTCCATAGCTATAACCCTCGCGGCCTGCCCCAGGTAGTTGTTCTCAATATCTATAACCAAGCTCGAGCTCTCAAGAACCCTTCTAACAAGCCTCTTTGGGAATGGGCTGAAGACCTTGATCTGGAGGAACCTAACCCTATAACCCTTATCCCTTAGTAGATCCATGGCATCCAGTATAGCCCCCTTGGTAGTGCCCCAGCTCACTATGGTTATATCTGCATTCTCATCTCCATATATTAAGACCCTCTCCTCCTCCGGGATCTCTCTATCAGCAACCTCGAGCTTCTTAAGTCTCTTCATATACATCTTAAACCTTGTCTCGGGATCCTCTGTTATGTGTCCATGCTCGTCATGCTCATCTCCTGTGTACCACATCACAACACCTGGTGTGCCGATGAATGCTCTTGGTGATATGTTATCCTCGGTGAACTCGAATCTTTTGTAATCCTTAACAGGCTCCCTCAGGATTCTGCCTCTATCTATCTTAATCCTATCCTTATCAACCCTAACCATTGCCCAGGAGTTTGCTAGATTCTTCTCAACCAAGTGGATCACTGGGCACTGATAGATCTCAGCCCAGTTTAGGGCTTTCACAGCATCGTAGATCGCCTCCTCGTGATCCCCAGATGATAGGACTATCCTTGGGAACTCTCCATGACCTGCTGATAGTGCGAATAGAAGATCAGCCTGGCTATCCCTAGTGGGAAGCCCAGTGCTAGGGCCTCCCCTCATATATAGGGTTACAACAACAGGTACCTCATTCATTCCAGCCCATCCGAGACCCTCGGCCATTAGCGAGAAGCCAGGACCGCTTGTCGCAGTAGCGCTCCTAGCCCCTGCAAGGGCAGCCCCTATTGCCATGTTTATAGCTGCTAGCTCGTCCTCAGACTGGAAAACAACAACCCCTGCACCCTTTAGAAGCTCAGCCTCCTCCTTGAACTCAGGATCTACCTCCAAAACCTCGTAGCCCTCTAGGAAGAAGCTCTCATCAGCTGCAGGCGTTATTGGATAGTATGTCTGAAACGTGAGCCCGCCAAGGATCTTCCCTATAGATATAGCCTCGTTCCCATTAATTATAGCCATTGGCTCCATCCTAGGTGTGTATCCATCTATCCTCCTATCGAAATTATTGAAGTTACTCTTAACATAGTTATAGACTATATCAGCAACAACCATGTTCTGCTCAATAACCTGCGGTCTCTTAACACCAAAGACGTCCTCGAGACCTTTCTTAAAAGAATCAATGGGGGCACCTATTAGGGCAGAGACTGCTGAGAGAACAACTGTGTTGAGAAACCTCTGGACAGCCGAGAGGCTTCCAGCCTTAAGCTTCTCAGCGGTCTCGGCAAGGATCTTCTGGTATGGGAGGGGATATAATCTCGCCCCCAGCTTCTCCTCAGCATACATCAAAGCACCCTGCACGCTGGGCTGGTAGCCGTTTGAGCGGAGCTTCTCCTTAACATGCTCTTTTGTATCAGCCTCCATCATTGGGAGAGCATCTATCTTAACCTGGGCAAAGCTGGGATCATATATAATAGCTCCACCAGGCGATATATCGTCAAAATGCGTCGCTATAGACTCGGCATCTAACCCGGCCACCACATCCACTCCGCTCTTAACAGACCTAACAGGTCTATCCCTAGCCCTAACCTGGAAATAACTATGCCTGCCCATAATGTTAGAGAAATACTCCCTCTTACCATATACATAGAGCCCTGTTCTTGCAAGAGCTCTCATGAAGATCTGAGCAGCAGTCTCTATACCCCCTCCCTGTGGCCCCCCTAGTATCACTTCAACCTCAACCATAAATCACACCACTCCTATTATAAACCGCTTAAACACTTATATTTAGCAAACATCAGTAGCTATATCGAACAAAACAAATAGATTCTAGTAAGAGCGCTCTCTGCACCAGTGTGGATCCTTAATCTTGTTGTGATGCTTCAGAGATCTTGCTTCTCTCCACATATTGTTTCCTCGACGATCATGACTTCTTTGAGATCGTTTTCGTCTATCGTTCCACCTATCTTTGATTTAAATATATAGATAAAACCCGGTATAGCTCCTATGGCTATATAGGATCCACGATCTAATCTTATGGGCTTAAAATATGTGAAGAAGCACAGAAGCACCGGGTATAGGAAGAACAGCTTGTTTGGTGTTGTGCCTCTCACTATATATACTGTTGAGCTGAGTTTCGATGATGTATATATAACTCTGCCTTTGACTTCCACACTTTTATCCCTATATGCAGAGTTTTTAATAGTGATCAGAGTATCTTTTGGACACCCCCTTATCCTTATAGCTATGTATCCAGATATTGCTAGGGCTATGTGCGTGAGAATTGGTATGGATAGTGCTATATAGGTGCTATTAAGCATAGATGCCATTATAGTGATCCCGGCTATTGGGGTTGTTATTATGAGGATCTTCTTGGAACTCCACATGGCTTCCTGAGTCTATCTAGGATCTCTGAGGAATATATAGGGTATTGCCATTAGGATCCTTATGATCCCTATTGATGTCATCAGGATGTCTATAGCTGCCACAGGATCCTCTGCAGATGAGATAACAACATATAGGAGGCCCCCCATAATAGATCCTATGATTGTCGCTATACCGTTTAGGAAGTTAAACATAGAGAGAGCTCTTCTCTTATCGATCGAGTGATCCATCACATATGAGGTATATGCAATCCCAGCAGAGTTCGTAAACCCAGATATTATCTGAATAGCATAGAGGTAATAGATATTAGGTGAGAAGGCATAGCCCAGCGGGAACGATGCTAGGAGAACCCTGCCGAGAACCATTACAGCCTTTCTATTAATATCCACAAGAATCCCGAGGGGTCTCTGGATAGCTAGAGACGACATCCCAGCTATTACTGTGAGGATCCCTACCTCGGCTGCGCTCATCCTGAACTTATAGACCTGGGCTAGGGGAAATAGGGGCCATGCGAATGACATAACAACCATATAGGCTGAGTTGATGATGCAGAACCTGGATAGAAGATCCGCTGATTTGCTTGTCCTATGGAAACTCTCCTCTTTAGGCCTAGCTCCCCCTATGGAGGAATCACTCTCCCTATAGCCTAGAACAGCCAGGGAGCTTACTATAAGGAGAATGCCAGTTGCTATGAAGAAATAGCCCATGTTGCTGAGATTCCTACCAACTATATAGCCCGTTATCAGTGTTGCAAGAAGAGATCCAGCGCTAGCATAGAAGGAGTATCTGGCAAGTTCAAAACCCCTTCTCCCCCTGCTAATGTTCTCAAGAATTAAGAGCCACCCTAGAGATGCTATTCCAGATATAACCTGAATCACTAGATAGAGGCCGACAAACAAAGTGGATGCATATGAAACAAAGCCTGAGAGGGTCCAGAGAAGACCTATAGCAAGCGTGCCAAGAAAAACCATAGACCTGGGATTAGATCTTATCCTAAGGATAGCTATCTGGGCAATCCCTGGGAGGGAGGTTGATGCGGAAGATACTATAGATAGCAGATAAACAGGGATACCCGAGGATGCTACCAGAAAGCCTATAAAAGGGCTTGTTAGCCCACTAGCTAGGTTATTTAGAAGCGAGTAGATCCTCAGAGACCTCAATCGACTCTACACATCCAATAAAGTCTACCTAACTTATATCTATAGCCCCTTAGAGCCATCTCTTCCAAGGCCACTTACAACTGAAGGCCTCACCCTTTAGGGCTGTGAGGATACCATGGGATAAAGACTCTCGAGTTTTGCTACCATGTCTAGCCAACGGCATGGCTTCCTTAAGCGTCAGCCCATGCAGCTTTTAGCAAAGCACTAGCCTATATGAGCTGATTAATAGGTCAGACCAAAGCCGATGGGTATGGATAACATGGGATCCTTTTGGCTTCTATTTTTGATCCCTATGCTCTGAATATCTCCTAGATGTGCCTCGGGTTCTTATGGGAGGAAAGGCTCTTCTATTGCTACTGCTCCCTATAGTGGATCACCTGAATATACTCACCCATAGTAGGATCTGGCCCTAGATCTTCTAATACCTTTTTAGAAGCATTCACCCAGTCCATGTTGTTCTTAAATACATATTCTATAAGCTTCTCGAGAGATCTGTCTATGTAGCCTACACTCACAAGGCCCTCATAGCCTATGTAGTAGCTGAGACCCTTAGTCGCTAGCGTATCGGCTATATCTCTGGTATATAGGGAATAACAGCTTGCAACAATAACCACGGATCCCTTGCAGAAGAGCCCAGAGATCCTTTTCTCAAAAAAACTTGGAAGAACCGCTAGATAGGCCCTCGTAGAGTTATACGGAAAAGCCCGTGTTCCCGTTCCATTCTCCTTAAAACCTATATACTCATCCCTCCACTCGAGACCGGTGAAAAGACCATTGATCTTGATATCCCTTCCATCAACAACTATGTCGGCTTTTCCACCATGGATCCTAAGGATCGCTACAGAGTATTCATTAAGCATTGAATAAAGATCCGGTGAAACCTCTGAACCCCTCCTAACATCAACAACATACCCAGCACTCCTAAGAATAGCAGAGATCCTCTCTATCATAGCATTGTTTGGATAATCACTATAGAGACTATCAGCTATAAGAGCCCTCCTAGGCAGGGAAGAACAATCAGGTCTCGAGGAAAGCATGCTGAGCATATAAGCCCTTGAGAAATAGTCCGAGACAATGTTAGCAGCAATAAAAACAAGAACAGCCAGCGGAATTAAGATCAAAGCCACATAGTATCTAAACCTTGCCCTCCTACTAGATCTCTTCCTACCTTTTCTAACTATACAAATCCCCATCCATATATTGTGACGAAGAGCTATATAATAGTGATAACAAAGATAACAAACCTCGTCCTTTAGGGCGTGTTTTTAAGCCTCTAGGTAATGTTTTTGGGCCTTGCGGGGTTGGCTCTCCAGAGGATGCAGGGGCTAATTATTCTTCGGATAACCCTGGTGGTGGATCCCCCACTATCCTGCTCCCCGCCCTGGCTGGAGGGCTAACCTAGTGAGGCTTCTCCTAAAGGGATCCCAGGAGAGGAGGCTGTTCTTCGAGAAGAGGCTAAAATCAGCAAAATCAGAGACGATGAGGAGACTTGAGATAAGTATTATAGCAAACCCCCTTATCAATATACATCTACAAGGTAGATTCGATGCGTATCAAAAGAGAAGGGGTAGGCGCCTCTTAAGTTTTTCCTCTCTAGAGGAATTAACGTAGCCCTTGGCAATGATTGCATAATTGATCTTTGGTATCCGCTTGGTGTTGGTGACATGCCCCCAAATACTATTTATGGCGGTTCACGTAGATCATATGATGGGCGTTTCAGAACTAAGATCCCCCCTAGTCTAATAACATAAAACGAGACTAAGGCTTTTGAGGATACTCGATAAATACGGTGTTGTGGAGGAGAAGGAGGCTGGTCTATTGGTGCTCAATGCAATAGATGAGATAGATGCCCTTAGGATTCTAGGGCCTCCTGTATATGTGATAAGAATAAGGGGATCTTGTAACTGATAACACCTCTAGAACAAGCCCTAAAATCTTGTTCAGATGTAAATAGGAGACAGTGGAATTGCTAATGGAATAAGCTTGGATGCTCATTCTACAATAGAGAACCTAGATTTTACTTTTAGGGTTGGGGTGATGCTAGCCTCACATGGCTGAATTGTTTTACGTATAATATTATTGGTATTGTTAGGAGGTTTAGTGATGCTATAGCCATGTAGCCTGCTTCTAGCGATGATGAGGACGCTATCAACCCTACTATTACTGGCCCTATGGATCCTCCAGCCGATAGTCCTAGACCCCATACTATGCTATTAGCTGTGCTAACATATCTCTCTGGCATTATGTCTGAGACAAATGATAGGAGAAGTGTGAATGCCTCGAACGCGAATATTCCGAATAGGAAGAGGAATATATATGAGGCTAGTGAGTATCTATACAGCTCTAGGAATCCGTATATGGATACGGATCCCATTATTGTTGTCAGGATCATAGATCTCCCCCTTCCAAGCCTATCAGATAGCACCCCTAAGAAGGGCTGTGATACTATAGATCCTGCTAGGGCTAGGGATGTTAAGAGTCCCACCTCAACCCCGTAGGAGATGCCCATCTTCTGGTTTATGAATGTTGATAGATACGTTATAACACCCTGGGATAGGATTCCCCTCATCATGGCTATAACAGTTAGAAGGGCTATTGGGAGAGCTATCTCCCTCGATATAGATACCGCCCGGTATCTTGAGCCGGTATTCTGGGTAATACCTCCTATCGAGGCTATTATAGATATAGACGCCACAAGAGATGCGATGGCCAGCGGCAATAAGCCTGCTGGTGTGATGCTCAGTAGAAGTGTTATTATAATGGGATAGCTACTCCTACCAAGAGCCCCCATAGAGCCATTTATGCCGAGAGCCAGCCCCCGATCCTCTATAAAGTACCTGGAAACAATGCTAGCACCTATAGGGTGGTATATAGAGCTAGCAACCCCTCCCACGAGGGCTGAGATGAGTAGAAGCTCTAGAGACCGTCTAGTATCTATAGCCATAATTGAGTAGCCTAGTATGAAGATCGCAATAGACCAGAGGGCAACGCCAAACCCGAGCAGGATTGCTGGTCTCCTTATGGAATCCCCGATTCTCCCTACTGCGATGCTCGAGATGGCTGATGTGCCTAGATATAGTGCTGATGCTATTGATACATCAATATAGCTATACCCCCTGTTAATATATATGGGATATGATGTCGCATAGGCAATACCACAGCCGTCGTTTATGAAATGCGCAAGGGATGTCATTGCCAGTATCCTTCTCCTCATGCTCAGCCACTAGAATATTCAAGGTTGGGAGAGAAATATAAGCTGTTATAATCTAGCCATAGCTAACCACATGTTGATGAAACTATCCTAACAACCCTTGATCTATTCTCATAGGAACCCAGTTGAGGATCCCCAGAATCTCTAATATTCTCCTACTCTTCCTCCCAGCCCATGAGAGGCCGTAGAGGGCTGCTCCCTCAGATGCCTTCTTAATACCCTCCCTATAGTAGTTTCTAAGGATCTCGACATCGAGGCCGTACTCTGTTGAAAGATCGTATGCCAGCTTCTTCGAAGCCCCCCTGCCTGATATGTATATCTTGATCCTATCTATTGGCTGGGGTCTCCCCCTTATTATCGATGATATGAGCATGAAGGCTGTTTTGGCTATATCGTCTATATATCTATCATATCCCTCAGGGCATCTGGACCTTATTATCTCTATATCAGTCGCCCCACATATGTCGCTAAGCCCTCCCTTAAATAGATCTCTTTTATAGATCCTCCTTCCCAGGAGGAATGCCTCCTCACCATCCCACCCGCCTCTCGAGAGTATCCCTATGGGGAATAATGTGCCCCCAACACCATCAACGATCCTCCCATCCTTTATAGCAATCCCAGCTGTGAATGCGCCCAGCTCTATTACAGCGAAGCTACTTCTAGAGAGATCATCAGGGTCTGATCCGCTGTGTATTATAGAGGCTAGGACTGCTATGGCAACCTTATCGGCTGTCCCAAGATCGATTCTGTTGATCTTTCTGCTAGCCGGCACACTGGCAAGGTTAGCTACACCAGGTATCCCGATAACAGGGATCCTCAGGATATCCAGCCTCCTCAGGAAATGTGAGACATATCTTAGCTCCTCAACCCCAGGATCATCGCTCCTGGTTAGAAGGGCTAAGAGCCTTTGCGAGGCATCAAGACCTCTTAGATCAACTGGTGGGAGCCCATAACCAGATGGGGCCACAATAAGCTCTGGCTCATGTCTATCTATTATCCCGAAGATCATCTCGGGATCACTGCTCAGCTCCCTAGATGGGATCTCGTAGAAATCCTCTAGGATATCATCGGAGACTACTATAATGCCCGCCGAAATGGTTCCCGGATCTATTGCTAAAACCCTCATACCATTATAGAGTATATACCATAGGTATAAAACAGGAAAAGCTGGCTGGGCTATAGAGGGTTAAAGCTAATATACTCCTTATGGATGGATATATAAGGATAGTGAGAATCTGGGGTGATAATATGAGCTACAAGATCTCAGAGGAGGAGATCAGGAAAGCCCTGGATCTTGAGGCCAAGGCCAAGAAGGATCCTAAGAAGAGGTGGGTTGAAAGGATGGTTAAGAGCGCTAAGCAGTACCACAAGATATGCCCCTACTATGATAAGAAAACAGTAGCCTGCTTCCTAAAGCTTGGTGAGAAATGTGATCGAGATGGGAGGTTTGAAGCCTGCCCTGTATTCATAGGCTTTCTAGAGAGGAAGTACGACGAGATCACGAAGTCAGGGAAGCCTCTCCCAGTAGACTTCCTAGACCCGCTTATAACTTACGGCTGAATCCCATATATTGGTATCTGCCTTGTTATCAGGGCTTCTAGATGTTCTGAGGGCTCTTAAGAGCATTCCAAGGACTGGATGGGTTCAGAGGGGAGTCCCCCCAGCGGTAGCTGAGGTTATAGCCTCCCACTCCTACGAGGCCTCTGTTATATGTCTAGAGATAGGTCATAGGCTATCTAGGATAGGTGTTATTGCTGGCGATGATGTGTCTAGGGCAGCGCTGATAGCACTGATCCACGATGTTGGAGAGGGGGTTATGGGGGATCTTAATAGGTACACATCTAGGGAGCTTGGGCGTGTTAAGCAGGAGATCGAGATGAGGGCTGTGGATCACATAGGATCCGAGATCATATCGGAATTATACAGAGAATACATAGATAGAAAGACGAGGGCCTCCAAGCTGGCCCATATGTGTGATAAGCTGTCAACATATATTCAGGCGAGGAGATATAGAAGATCAGGTTATGGTGTTGATGAGATAGTCGAGTCATCGATTGAGGATATTAGAAGAGCTGTTTGGGATATATGTGGAGAAAGAGGCGAGTGCCTAGAAGAGATGAGATCAATTATAGAGGAGATAGAGAAACTCTAGATCTAGCATCTATTCTCCCTATATATCTCCTTGAGTGATTTTTCCTGGGGTGCTAGATGCTCTCAGAGAAACCCACAGTTGGTGGGAAGCAGTATCACCTAATGCTCGGGCCAGGCGATGTTTCCAGATATGTCCTACTCCCAGGGGATCCTGAGAGGGTTCCCAGGATTGCGAAGACCTGGGATAGATCATGGCATGTGGCCAGCCACAGAGAGTATGTTACATATACAGGCGAGTATAGGGGTGTCAGGATATCGGCAACATCTACAGGGATAGGAGGGCCATCAACAGCTATAGCTATAGAGGAGCTCCTGAGGGTTGGTGCAGATACATTTATAAGAGTTGGGACCACCGGTGTTTTGAGAGCCGATGTATCTATAGGAGATCTAGTGATCACCCAGGCAGCTGTTAGGCTTGACGGTGCTAGCAGGGCATATATATTCCCCGAATACCCTGCATCTGCTAGCTACGAGGTTGTTCTGGCTCTCATAGAGGCTGCAGAGTCCCTTGGAGCTAGATATGTTGTTGGTATAACTGCGAGCACTGATAGCTTCTATGTTGGTCAAGGAAGGCCTGGGTATAGGGATTATATGCCCCCCTGGTCAAGGGATCTTGTTAGGATCCTGAGGGATTCCAATGTTATCAACTTCGAGATGGAGGCTGCAACAATATTCACATTGAGCAACATATATGGGACGAGGGCTGGAGCTATATGCTCTGTAATAGCTAACAGGGAAACTGGCGAGTTTGTGCCAGACGCTGGTGTTGATACAATGATAAGGGTTGCCAACGAGGCTGTGAGGATCCTCTGGGAGTGGGATAATGCTAAGGCTAGGGCTGGGAAGAGGTATTACTATCCTAGTATTGTGAGGAGATAGTCTTGAGGATCTTGGTAGAGGATGCCTCAATCCTTACAATGACAACTAGGCGGGAGAACCTGATATCTAGAGGCTATATATTCATAGATGGTGGCGTAATAAAGAGTGTTGGAAGTGGAGGCCCTCCCGATGATATAGAAACCCCAGATCTGGTTATAGGCGGTAAGGGGAGGCTAGTAATACCGGGAATGGTTGCTCTATATACAAGGCTATCCCTCTACCCATTTAGGGGCGCTATTGCAAAGACACAGAGGATCTCGGAACTCCTTGGTAGCATGAGCAGCACAGATATACACCTGGTCTCTATATTATCACTAGCAGGGCTGGCAATGAGGGGCATAACAGCAGTCCTAGCAGTAGACACCAAGGTAGAGCCAGTTATAAAGGCTAGTGAGAGCGTTGGACTAAGGGTTATAGCGGCACCATGTCTAGAAAACCCATATGAAAGGGATCAGTGGGGCCAGGAGGTTGGGGCTGCATATAGGAGGTGGCATAGAAGAAGTCCTCTATCTCTAATAACAGGCTCTATATGCTCAAAAGACGCTATAAAGGGTGATGAGACTAGCATGGTCCCTGAGGATATGCCCCTTATTGTCTATGGAGACTCCTGTATGAGGATCAGGGGTGATAGAATCCTATATGTAGATCCTCATCCTGAGTGTGATCCAGACCCCTATGTATCGATATATACAGAGAACCACATGGATAGATGGAAACCTGGGGCTGGGTATGGCATTGATAGCGATATATCATGGTCCCTCACAAGGCACTTCATGGTAGCTAAGAGCAGAGGTTATAATCCCCTGGATATACTTGGGAGCGCAACTCTCTGGGCATCAGACAAGGTTGGGCTGGGCTCCGGGGTTATAGAGCCTGGAAGACCTGGCGATATCGTTATTCTAGACCTCACCCAGCCCCCATGGTGGGTTCCTGGATCACTTGTTGATGAGCTTATTGCTGCAGATATAGCTATATCAAGCATACCGAGGGTTGAGACCGTTATTGTTGGGGGCGAGATTATTATCGATAATGGCGAGATCCTCAGCGTCGGCAGGGAGATCTTCTCAAGAGCATATAACAGGATCCACGAAATATTGGGGAGGGGATGATGCTAAATAGAATAAGAGGCCTCCTAACAAGACCTATAAAGCCTATAGCAGCATCTATTGCCAGAAGCAATATAGATCCCAATTCCGTGACCCTTGTAGGGATGCTAGTATCCCTCCTAGCGCCGCTAGCCTCTGCATATTATAGCTTTCCAGGGCTTTTAATAATCATACTAGCTTCATCCATGTTTGACGCTCTCGATGGGGAGATCGCAAGGATCTCCGGGAGATCCAGCAAGGCTGGGGCCTTTCTGGATTCGCTCTGCGATAGAGCCTCTGATCTATCTTATATAGCATCATTCCTGCTGTTGGGGGTAGAGCCTATTATTGTATACATAGCAGCTGGAGCCTCCCTAATGGTTAGCTATATAAGGGCTAGGGCTGAGTCGCTTGGCATAAAGATCTCTGGGGTTGGGATCATGGAGAGGAGTGAGAGGATATTGGCACTAGCGCTCATAGCACTTGCTGGAGCCATTGATAGGGGTGTTGTGGAGCCGGCAATGGCTGTATTCACAGCCCTTACTATGTATACTGTGATTGAGAGAGCCATATATGTTCTCAAGTCTCTCTCGAGAGGATATCCTCGATAGACTTTCTAAGCTCTTCATCGAGCTTCTCAAGCCTTGCTGGCTTGATACCCTTGTTCTTAGCCCCCCTGAAGGCTGATCTAATCCATGTGTCATACACCTTCCCACAGGCTCCATAGTTCCTGCAGCTATTGTCAAGGAACTCTCTAGCCATTCTGAGGGCCTCGTCCTCGTCAAGGCCCAGGATTGTAGCCATATATGGTGTGAGAACATATAGGATAAACCTCTTCCTACCATCTGGCAAGCCTCTTGAGATAACCTTCTCAACCCACGAGTACCTCTCCTTGGTGGGCTGCTTCTCGCTTTCTTGACGGCCTCTACTAGCCAAGCCCAGTATCTTCTCAGCCTCCTCAACGATCTTCTCAACATATGGCTTAGTCCTCTCATAAGGTGTTAATGGCTTCAACATGCTCTCTATCTTGATCCTGACTATGTTGCTACATATCTTTGCAAGAATATCCTTTGTCTCTATATATACGTAGCCCTTGCTAACAGGTCTGTTGGCGAGGATCAGCTCAGGCTCGTCTAGAGAAGATGCTGTGGAGATCCTAAGATAGTCCGAGATAGGTATTTTATATGCATAGCATTTCTGTCTAACCTCATATGTTGATCTATCTATATTTATGGCAACACATAGCTCTCCCTCCCTGGCCTTTTCAACCCTATAGCCTAGGCTTAGGAAGAGCGATATGATCTCATCGGCTGGTTTTTCTTTAAGCCTTATCAAAACCCTCTCAGTTTCTAACTCTGCGAATCTCCTAAAGATTCTTCTATCTCCAGTCATGGATATGAGGATCAGCGCTATATAGAACCCAAGGATCTTCTCTGAGTAGTCCTCGCCCTCCAGCTGTGATACCTCGCCCTTAATATCTTCAAGAGCTCTTCTGAACCCCAGATCTATATACCTAGATCCCATGAGATCCTCTAGATCCTGTGGAAGACCCTGCCTCTCAAGAAACTCCCTCAGATTCACGAGAAAAGGGTAGTCACTAACATCAGAAAGCCTCATATAACCACCTTATTACAGACATTATAGCTACCATAAATCCTAACCATATAATAATCTCTAATGATGCTGTGGTTAAGGAGATATATATACACACCCGTTTGTCCCCAGAAAATGGATGAGGTATTTTAGGGTTATCCGGGCTCGCCTCTAGGGGCTTCCACCTCACCAATGATCCATTCTTGAGGGTTATGGGTTCATGAGTTACTATCGAGCTCATGACAAGAGGCTCCCATATAGGATTATCCCAAGAAGGATTGGAGCAATGCACCCATAGCATGGGAGCTATAAACATGCTTATGGTTTCTAGATATACAAGCTTTCTGGGGCATCAATAGCAAGAAGCATATCGCCAGCTAATATAGATAACTCGAAAGATCATAGATTATCTTGGATTAGCATGAAGAAAATCTCTGCCCCTTGAGAGACCCACTTATTTAGAGGGTCTTTTATTTTTATCCAGCGAGAGAGTATTATGTTGGATAAGGTGTATATATTGGGGAGGAGGAAGAAGAGGAGGACTACTCGTATTATCCACTGGGCTAGGAGAAAGCCTCCAAAGACCTTTCAGTGTCCTGAGTGCGGCTCTGTATCGATCTCAGTAAAGATAGAGGAGAGGGAAGGAGAAAGGATAGCATATATAGCGTGCTCAAACCCTAGATGCAGGCTGAGATCTGTTGTGAAGGGTATACCAATGCTTGCCCAGCCTGTTGATGTCTATGGAAAATTCGTGGACCAATATTTCTCAGGCAATGCTGACGTTTGGTTTGAGGAGGAGACAGGATCCTCTGAGGAATCCTCTGAAGAGCGTGAGAAATAGCACGGGGGCATAAATTGCTAGGAGAGGCTGTTGGTCTTAGGGGGAGGAGATCCTCTTGGAGGGGTGTGGTCGAGGACTACCTGAGATCCAGGGCTAGGATGGGCGAGAAGTCTGTATTAATACTGGTAGATCCTGATCCTAGAAAGCATAGTGAGAAGGGCTTGAGAGAGCTTGTGATATCTATTGAGTCTTGGGGTGCCGACGCTATACTAGTTGGTGGGAGCCTCGGAGTCTCTGAGATCGAGGTTGGGAGAGCTATAGATATACTCAGAGATACTGGGCTCCCAATAATACTGTTTCCAGGAAACGTAAACGGTCTATCCCCCAAAGCCGATGCTGTTCTCTTCATGTCTCTTCTAAATAGCGCTGATCCATATTACATAATAGGTGCCCAGATTATAGGGGCGCCTATTGTTAAGAGATACGGAATAGAGGCGATCCCAACAGCCTATCTAATAATAGGAGACGGGGCTGCTGCTGGCCACATAGGGTGGGCAAGACCTATCCCAAACGATATTCCGGAGATTGCTGCTGCATATGCCATGGCAGCGGAGCTTCTTGGTATGAGATTCATATACCTAGAAGGAGGCTCTGGAGCCCAGAGGCATGTTAGCCCAGAGGTTGTTAGGAGTGTTAGGAGCGCCTCGAATCTATATATAATAGCTGGGGGAGGCATAAGATCTAGCGAGATAGCGGTAGAACTTCTAAAGGCTGGGGCTGACGCAATAGTTCTAGGAACAATAGTGGAGAAGGATCCAAAAAAGGCTGAGGAGATCATAAAGGCCGCTAAGAAAATACATAACGTCTAATGGCTATATTTTTGAGCCCCAATTATATATATTAGCATGGGCTTTTGAATCTTTATAACCAAGATGGGAGAACCAGAGTTGAGGAGTGGATAAGATCGAGAGGGCTTAGGTGGAAAATAATAGAAATGCCAGTAGAGACAAGAACAGCTGGAGAAGCAGCCAGAGCTCTCGGGGTTAGTAGAAGCTCTATAGCCAAAACCATAATCGTGATCTGTGGAAACACTGTGATCGCAGCAATAGTGCCTGGTGATAGAAGACTTGATCTCAATAAGCTCTCAAAAATAGCCTTAGGGTGCAAGCTAGCGAGCCCGGAACAGGTTAGATCGATTACAGGCTTCCCAGCAGGAGGTGTTCCTCCCATAGGGCTTCCTAGGCATGTCACTGTTGTTATGGATGGAAGGCTTCTAGGTGTTGATATAGCATATGGAGGAGGTGGTGGGGAAAACCTCTTGCTGGAGTTCTCACCCAGAGAGCTTGCTTCTCTAGGCTTGGTCATTGTGGCTGATGTATCTAGCTAGGTCTCCAGTATTTTTGACACCTATCTAATTATGCTTAAAACAGTATTTACTATCTTCTCAGAGCTCACCATATATGCTCTCTCGAGAGGAGCTGGTGTTGGGACTGGCATGTCTGGGCTCGATACTATTTTTGGCGTAACCTCTAGGCTATAGAAGACATCGGGATCCTCAGCAACCCTTGATACTATCTCTGATGCGACACTCCCGCTTCTAATCTCGTCTGTTACCACAACAAGCCTGCCAGTCTTCTTAACCGATTCCGCTATTGTCTTCAGATCTAGAGGGTATAGTGTTCTCGGATCTATAACCTCCACCTCAACACCGTGTTTCTTAGAGAGGATCTCGGCGGCCTTGAGCGCCTCTAGAACAGTTCTCGATATAGCTACTATAGTAGCATCAGAGCCCTTTCTCTTTATATCAGCGGCCCCCAGCGGGACTATATAGTCACCCTCGGGCACAGGTCCTGTGATCTCATATAGAAGAGCAGCCTCTATGAAGAGAACTGGATTATCATCTCTAAGAGCCGCCTTAAGGAGCCCCTTAGCATCTGCAGGCGTTGATGGCGCGACAACCTTTATCCCCGGCTGGAGGAACCATGATGGGACGAACTGGCTGTGCTGGGGCCCATAGGCTCTCCCTATTCCATACTGTGTTCTAACAACCATTGGGAGTTTTATCCTACCACCGCTCATGAATCTAAGCTTCGCAGCATGTGTTATCAGCTGATCCATGGCTATTGTTATGAAATCCATGTACATGATCTCAGCCACGGGTCTCAAGCCGGCTAGGGCCATTCCTATTGCAGCGCCAACTATTGCTGCCTCAGATATTGGTGTATCAATAACCCTCTGGGGGCCGAACTCTCCCAAAAGCCCCAGGGTTACTGTGAAAACCCCTCCCCATAGTCCAACATCCTCTCCCAGGATCACTATGTTCGGGTTTCTCCTCATCTCCTCCCTTAGTGTCTCTCTAAGAGCTGCTGCATAGCTCATCACAACCTCTCCCAATACTCCCACCTCATGCGTATATAAAGTTATACAGCTCCTTGAAGCTGAGAATAGGGCTCTCCTCTGCGAACCTCACAGACTCCTCGATCTCATCCATAATCTCTCTCTCAATTTCTCTCAACTCCTCCTCAGATGCATAACCTTCATCAACCAGAATCCTCGTGAGCCTTGGTATGGCGTCCCTCTTCCTCCACTCTTCAACCTCCTCTCTGGATCTATATCTCTGGGGATCCCTAAGATTATGGCCAAGGAACCTATAGACTCTTGCCTCTATAAAGGTAGGTCCCCCACCACTTCTAGCGATCTCCACGGCCCTTCTGGTGGCAATATATACAGCAACAGGGTCGAACCCGTCCACACTAACCCCCCTTATCCCATATGCGATAGCCCTGTGTATAACGGAGAAATCCCTAGATCCGGCCGTAACTCTATCAACCCTACCACCCATCCCATATAGGTTGTTCTCACACAAAAGGATCACTGGAAGACTCCAAAGCCCAATCATGTTCGCACCCTCATGGAAGGCCCCGGTATTGACAGCACCGTCTCCAAAGAATGCTGCAACAACTCTCTTCTCACCCTTATACTTTATAGCATATCCAATACCTGCCGCAACAGGAATTCCACTGCCAACAATAGCTGTTGTTAGCATCACCCCCAGCTCTGGGTACATTGATGCATGCATAGATCCTCCTAACCCCTTATTGGTTCCAGTAGCCCTTCCAAAGAGCTCAGCCATGACAAGTCTTGGGGGTATACCCCTAGCCAGGGCGTGGCCGTGGCTTCTATATGTCGATACTATATAGTCCTCACTGCTAAGGGCCCTCATAACCCCTGTGGCTATGGCCTCCATACCTATATATAGGTGAGACGCTCCTACAAGCCTTTTTTCCTCAAACAGCTTAATAACCCGCTCCTCAAATCTTCTAATAAGCATCATTGTTTTCCAAAACCAGATGAGATCCTCTCTCTTTATTCCATGCTCATCATACCTTCCGGGATCTATACTTCCTAAATTCTCAACCTCTATATTTGGGAGCATTTATCCCTCCGAGAAAGCATTATTAAAAGCCCAATATATGCTTATAGCTAATTCATAGCTAATAACGATCTAGAGGGTTTAGCCCTTGATGCGATTCACCAGCTTAGCCCACACATAATGGGCTCCCATCTGAGGGAAACCTTAGCCGATGTTTACCCAGTTTATTGATTCAATAGCGTATCTATCAAGGACTAAGCCATTCGAAGCCTGGCGAGCCTCGGCATTATCTTAGCTACTCACTTTTACTCCTTACCACAATGCGGATCATCGAGGGTATGAGGCTAGATATAAATTTTCTCGAAAACTTTTTTGGGAGATATATGCCTCAACAATATCTCCAAGAGTGTTTAGCGTCCTCTCCATACTAGAAATAACTAGAAATAATAGGAACATCTAAACTAATCGTCTAGACTGAAACGCCATATATAGTAGCACATTAACATTATAATGTAAAATATGTTGAGCTATATAATGTCTTTACCCGTATGCTTTTAACCTTCCATAATAAAGGTATATTGAGGGCTGTTTTTGGGAGGTTTTCTCGATAAGATCTTTTCCGCAAGCTATGTAGGAGATCTCGAAGAGCTATACATGCTCCCCGGAGGGGGCGATGCTGATCCTAGAAGTGTGGATCTCTCAACAAGTTTCAGCAGAAATATAAGGCTCAAGATCCCAATAGCATCTGCCCCAATGGATACTGTGAGCGAGTGGAGGCTAGCAGCAGCCCTCGCCATGATTGGAGGTATAGGGGTTATTCATAGGAATATGTCTATCGAGGATCAGGTTAGAAATGCTGAGAAGGTTAAAGAGCAGCCCCCAATACCCCTCGAGAGCATATATCTACTACCCATAGAACCATGTGGGAGAGCCCTTGATACCATGAGGAGGAAGGGCTTGAGGGAGCTTCCTATTGTTGATTCAAATGGAGTTTTTAGGGGTTATACTAGGTTCTCAGATCTTGTTGAGGGTTGTAGAGAGGATATAACACCTGTTAGTGACTTCATACATAGTGGGAGATCCTTCGCCCTTGAGGAGGCTGGGGAGGCTTATAGATATACAGCAAGGGGCGAGGCAGATCTTGTAGCGATTATTGATAAGGGTGGGAGATATCTCGGGAGTCTCACTATAGATGGGGTTATGGATGATATAAACCCAGCCCTTGATCATAAGGGGAGGCTTGTTGTTGCGGCAGCAATAAACCCTATGGATATGGAGAGGGCTAGGAAGCTCTCAAGGGTTGTTGATGCCCTAGTATCTGACGTTGCCCACTATCAGAATAGAGATATTATAAGGGCTTCTACAAGGCTTGTTAAGGAGACATCCTCAGACTTCATAGCTGGTAATATAGGGACTCCTGAGGCTGCTCTGGAAGCTGTATCCCATGTTGAGAGGATCGATGGCTTTAGGGTTGGCGTTGGTGGCGGATCTATATGTACAACACCAAGCGTTTCAGGGATCTTCTCACCAACATTGTGGGCTGTTGCAAGCGTCAGGGATGCCCTAGATGCTAGCAACATCAGGATCCCTATAATAGCCGATGGAGGTTTGAGGAGCCCCTCTGATATATCTAAGATCCTCGCCCTTGGTGCCAGCTCAGCAATGCTAGGCTACATGCTTGCTGGGACAGACGAGGCCCCACCGGATCTTGTTGAGGTTAGTGGCAAGCTATATAAGCCCTATAGGGGTATGGCGAGCTATACCTCTATGCTTAGGAGATACTCTATAGATAGGTACTCTAGATCCTCAAAGAACGTGCCAGAAGGAGTTGGGGGTCTAGTACCATATAGAGGGCCTCTGAGAAACATCATCAGGGAGATCGTTGAGAGTCTCAGGATATCTATGGGCTATGTTGGTGCTAGAAATATAGAGGATCTATGGGTTAAGGCTAGATTCATAAGAGCCCCGAGAAAGAGGGTTATTGGAGATGATGAATATAGAACAGTCTAGGGAGCACGATACAGTTTTGATCATAGACTTTGGGGGGCAGTATGCACACCTAATAGCTAGGAGGATCAGGGAGCTCGGCGCATATAGCGAGATACTACCCCTACCAGAGCTATCTAGGGAGGCTATTGAGAGAATATCCCCAAGAGCAATAATACTATCTGGAAGCCCTGCCAGCCTCCTCGAAAGGGAGCCCCCCATACCCCCAGAGTGGGTTTTAAACCTGGGGATCCCTGTTCTCGGGATATGCTATGGGCACCAGGTTATTGCTAGAATGATGGGTGGAACAATATCGAGGGCCTCAGGTGAGTATGGGAGGACATATATTAGGATTATAAGGAAGGATCCGATTTTCGAGGGCCTGGGGGATAGAGACGAGGTTTGGATGAGCCACTCAGACCATGTTGAGAAGCCTCCAAAGAACGCAGAGATCCTCGCTTTATCAGAGGATATAGGCTACATAGCATCCTTCAGAATATCGGGCAAGCCAATCTATGGTGTCCAATTCCACCCGGAGGTTAGCCATACTAGGAAAGGTAGAGCTATTCTAGAGAACTTCCTAAGAATAGCCGGGGTTAGGAAGACTTGGAATCCTAGCAATATGGCTGAGAGGATTGTTAAGGAGATCTCGATGACTGTAAGAGAGGGAGAGAAAGTCCTCTGTGCTGTTAGCGGAGGTGTTGATTCCACTGTAACAGCATATCTAGTTAAGAAGGCTGTAGGAGATCGCCTCATCGCTGTTTTCGTCAACCACGGGCTCCTCAGAGAGGGCGAGGCCGTGGAGGTCATCGAGAATCTGAGGAGAATTGGTATAGAGCCCCTATTCATAGATGCTTCTGCGAGGTTTTTAGATGCTCTTAAGGGTGTCGAAGATCCTGAGGGGAAGAGGATAATAATTGGCAGGCTCTTTGGAGAGATATTTAAGGAAATCGTGTCCAGAGATCCGAGCATTAGATGGCTTGCACAAGGGACGACATATCCAGATGTTATAGAGAGCGGCTCCAGACCTCTCTCTGCTAGGATAAAGACCCACCACAATGTCGGCGGACTCCCAAGGGATCTGGGACTCGGTGTTATAGAGCCACTGAGGAGTCTATATAAGGATGAGGTTAGGGAAATTGGGAGATCCCTTGGAATCCCCGAGGAGATCTTGAGAAGACACCCATTCCCAGGACCGGGGCTTGCTGTTAGAATCATTGGTGAAGTTACTAAGGAGAAGCTAGAGATCCTTAGGAGGGCTACTAGTATTGTTGAGGAGGAGATAAAGAAGACTGGGCTATATGATAGCTTATGGCAGGTCTTCCCAGTACTGACAAACAGCCCCTGGGTTGGTGTTGCTGGCGATGCTAGGAGGGAGGGGTGTGTGGTGATTATAAGGGCTGTTGAGAGTGAGGATGGCATGACCGCAGACTGGGCTAAGATTCCTTATGATGTGCTAGATAGGATCTCTAGGAGGATAACCAGGGAGGTGCCCGGAGTAACGATGGTTGCATATGCCATAACCTCTAAACCACCATCAACCATAGAGCCTCAGTAGAGTCAGAATACAAGAATCTTAGCTCCACTCCTTGCATACTTAGCAAGGAATGTGGATGCACCCACTATAGGGCAACCCTCTATTATTGAATCCCTAGATATCCTCATAGCCTCGATAGTTGTTGAGCAGGCATATATCCTAATATTTCCAGCGTTTTTGGCCATAGCTACAAGATCGCTGAGCCTCGGAATACCTCTAGGCTCGAAACCCCTGGATCTGAGTTCCTCATAGAAGCTCCTCTCAATCTCCTCAGCACCCCCCTTAACTATAGCCCTCAAGCCCCAGAATGTGAAGAACATCTCAACCTTCACTCCCATCGCTGAAGCTGTTGTTGCCAGTATTAAGGCTGGATACACACTCTCAGGCCTATCGGATCTAACTATGATCGCTAGATCAGCCTGCTCTTGCTGAGAACCCAACATGATCACCTGGCCTTTCTAATATATGCTATAACCCTATCAGAACCCTTGACTATGTCGAGGATCTCATGACCTGTGTATGTAGACCAGGACTTGAGATCTTCCTCAAAGGCAGGATCCCTTGTTATAACCATAACTACAGATCCCTGTGGGAGATCAGATATGGATGTGCTGAGCATCAGTATAGGTCCTGGGCACATGAGGTTGCTTGCATCAATAACCCTGTCAACCCTATATGTGACAGAACTCTTATTTTCGCTGTTTCCCAATCCACCATACACCTATTTATGGTTAGATTCAAAGCTTATATATATTCTACAAGCTAAAATCATAATTTATATTAAGCACTTATTTCATATAATATTAAATAAATAATTCTCTATCCTCATATCAATAGATAGAGATGCCCTCTGCTTATATGCCAGATAGATACTAGATACTCGGATATAAATGGCTGGGGTATATATTGGTATAGATATAGGAGCGACATTCCTCAGGGCAGGACTATTCACAGGGGATGGGAGGCTTGTTAGGAAGATTAAGAGGGAGTTTCCGAGGGAGGGGTTCTCCGAGGCTCTCAAGTCCCTCGTTATCGATATAGCAGGAGGGAGGGTTGATAGTGTTGTCGCCGTTGGTGTGGGCTCTATAGGCCCTCTAGATCTTCTAAGAGGATCTGTGGTTAACACACCAAATGCTCCTATAAAGAACTTCGAGATCGCTAGGCCTATAAGGGAGCTAGGCCTGAAGGTTATTCTGGCTAATGATGCAGCAGCCTCTGCCTGGGGCGAGTATGTTCTTGGCCTTGGAAGAGGTTTCGATAATATACTCTATATAACCATAAGCACCGGACTCGGAGGAGGGGTTATTGTTGATGGAAACCTCCTAGTTGGCAAGGATGGGAATGCTCATGAGATTGGGCATATAGTTGTTGACTACTCCTCTAGGGTTAGGTGTGGGTGTGGCGGCATTGGACATTGGGAAGGAATAGCCTCCGGCGCAAACATTCCCAGGAGTTTTGCCGAGTATGTAAAGGAGAGGGGCTTGTGCGGGGACATAGGATCCTGGCTCTGCGAGGAGCTCTCCGCCGGTAGATATCCGAAGCCTGAGGATATATTTAAGCACTACTATATAGGGGATCCTGTTGCCTCTAAATATATAGATGACTATCTCATGGTTATAAATGCTGCTGGCATTGCATCGGCTATAAATGTATACGATCCCGAGATCCTCATCCTAGGAGGCTCTGTAGCCCTTAACAATAGGGAGGTATTCATTAGGGGCATTGGGAGATATCTAGATAAATACCTAACAGTGAGAAGGCCAAAGATTGTTTTCACAGGTTTCGAGGATAACGTTGGGATCTATGGAGCAGCCGCCCTAGCGATTAGAACACCATCGACACTTGCTAAATATGCCGAGATCTGGAATAAAAATGGCTAGAGCAACCTATCCTATCCCTTCACAGCTATAGATAGCTTCCTAACCTCGCTCTCAAAGATCTCGAGACCAGCATCTAGAAGCCTTCTACTTATTATAAGGGGTGCCATGAACCTCATCACATTCCCATAATGGCCACATGTGTGCATCAGGAGACCATTTTGAAAGAGACCCTTCCTAAGATCCTGCGCGAGTTTCTCACCAGGCTCCCTAGTAGCCTTGCTCCTTACAAGCTCAATCCCTATCATGAAGCCTATACCCCTAACATCACCTATTATCTCGTATCCATCCATCATCTCTCTAAACCTATTTATAGCATAATCGCCCAGGCTATTAGCCCTCTCAAGGAGATTTCTAGATTTTATATACTCTATAACAGCATTCCCGGCAGCTAGCCCTAGGGGGTTTGCTCTGAAAGTGCCTAGGTGGAACATCTCCTCGAGCCTCTCATCAATATCCTCTCTATACGCTACAAATGATATAGGTATCCCTCCCCCGATAGCCTTGGATATGGTCATTATATCTGGTGCGATGCCGAAGTGCTCTACCGCCCACCACCTCCCAGTCCTTCCAACACCAGACTGGATCTCGTCTGCTATCAACAGGATCCCGTATTTATCAGCGACCTCCCTGAGACCCTGTACAAAGCTCTTTGGAGGAACTATATATCCCCCCTCACCCTGTATTGGCTCAAAAACGATAGCCCCGACATCCCCTACACCGCTGTATGGGTCTCTTAAGAGGTGCTCTATATAGCTGAGAACGGAGTATCCACACTCCTCAGGATCCCTAGCTGGGAGGGGGCATCTATAGGGATAGGGATATGGAACTCTGACAACATTGACTAGAGGCATTCCAGACATTCTCTGGAGACTCCTCTTAGCAGTAGCCATCACAGCCCCCTGGTGAACACCGTGATAGGCTCCCTCAAAAGCCATTATTACAGACTTTCCAGTAGTCCATCTAGCTATAGCGATCGCCGTCTCAACAGCATCAGCCCCTGTGACAGATGTGATAACCCTAGCCTTACCTCTAAGACCTGGTGGAAGTATTGAGTGGAGGTTCTTAAGAAACCTTATCCTAGTCTCGCTGGGGATCTCGCTCATCCAGTGCCAGTATCTATCAAGCTGCTCTCTGACAGCGCTTAGTACAGCCGGATTATTATGACCAACATTGAGCACAGCTATCCCGGCTATCCAGTCTATATAGTAGTTCCCATCAACATCCCTTATCGTAGCACCTCTAGCCGTGTCTATAGCAAACTCGAAGATCTTTGGGTATATAAGGGTTCTGGTCTCCAGAACCCTCTGATCTCTAAGAATCTCTAGAGATCTAGGACCTGGAGGTCTAACAACTATCTTGGGAGCCTCTGGATAGCTCAGCGACTCAAACTCCGTCTCCAAAACACTCCCCAACTAGATGTTTCAACAAGATATATATGACCTTATAGTAATAAAAACCTTTCAATAATGATCCAGCATACCCTCTACGCACAATAGCAGATTTTTTTGATTAAATAGTTAAAAACTGTTAATCAAAAAATCTATCCATACATCTCCCTAATTCTCTTAATATCCTCAGCCTTCATTGGTAAGGGTACCTGAACCTCTCCACTCCTGATCTTGCTCTCAAGCTCCTTAACACCCTCCCAAACCCATGAGGGCACTGAGTCTCTCATTGTCTTCACTCTAGCCTTTATCTCATCAGGAGATGCTGGGAGAACCTTCTTCCCAGTTAGTCTTTCGGCATTTATACCCATCTGGATGAACTCATCTAGATCTTGGAGAGTGCTTACAGATATTCCCTCAGCTAGCTCTCCATCTATTTTCGTACCTATCCCTAAGATCAGCACTCCATTGTTTCTTTTAACAATATCCCCGAACTTGTTCTCTAGCACAAGCTTTGTAGCTATATAGACAGCCTTATCAACTCTCTTCATCATAGATGCTATGACAAAGCCGGGGTTTATCCAATCCTGATCAGCATCAACACCTATCCAGAACGGTGGGCCCATGCTTAGATTTCTAGCTTTGGCTATCTCAGAGAGAGCCTGGTTTATACCAAGTCCTAGGGCGCCGGCAACATTATATACAGCTACAGCTCCCTTATCGTACATAGGCTTAGCTGTACTATATCCTTTTGTGACATCGCTGAAAGACCCAGCATATGTCCAGAGAACCCTTTCCTTGGGCTGTGTAGCCCCTATACCTGGGGGTGTTTTCCCAAACTTCGTTGTATACCAATCCACTGCCCAGCTGCATCCCCACTTATAACCAGCCTCGAACTTCCATAGAGGGGGTATCTCGATCCCTAGCACCATCCCAACATGTGGGTAGTTATATGCAGCAGCCAATAGACACGCTAGAGCGCCTACTAAAGCGCTGCCCTTATGCTCCTCAAATCTTATATCTAGAAGGTTTGGTAACGGATATCTATCTGAATATCTGGTCTTTATAACATCCTGAGAACTCGTATCTATTCCAGCAAAGAACTTATTGGGGAACTCAAGGGCTACCGCTGCTAGGGAGTCTGTTAGAAGGAATCCAACGCCTACTATTAGCTTCACATTGGGATCCTGGGCTGCTGTTCTTAGATTTGGTATGTAATCCTCCTCCTTCTTGCTTACAAGCTCTACAACTTCTACCCCAAAATCCCTTTTCGCATCATCTCCGCCCTTGAATGCCATATCGTTGAAGCTCAGATCACCTCTCCCACCTATATCTGATACAATTGCTATCTTGATCTTTTGTGCTGCTGGGACTGTCTGCCCAGCTGGTGTGGTCTGTGTAGTCTGGGTTATCCTTACGGTCTGCATAACCTCCCTCGGGGTTGCTGGTCCTGACGCTGCTCTCTGGAGAAATACTAGATATCCTGCTGCTGCAGCAATAATTATAACTGCTAATATGACTATTATCATGGCCATCCTGGATATTCCTACCTCTAATCTCCTCATACGAGACCCCTCTGCGCCGTATAGTTGCCTAGGGGGTTTATAAACCCTGATCTAGGTCTTCTGGTATCCTCCCATCATTACCCCTATATCTACCCTCCTGGCCTCATCCCTAGAAAGGATCCCCATTATCCTTCCATCAAAGATCACTGCTATTCTATCGCTCAGCTCGAGGATCTCATCGAGATCAGATGATACGAGTATAACTGCGACACCTCTCAGGCTGAGATCCCTCAGAAGGAATCTAACATACGATGATAAGGCTATATCAAGCCCCCTAGTGGGGTTAGAGGCTATAACCAGCCTAACCCCCTTGCTGAGCTCCCTAGCCAGCACAACCCTCTGTCTATTCCCCCCACTCAGTGTCTTCACAATGCTATAGGGATCTCTAGCAGCTATAGAGAAGACTCTTATAAGCTCCCAGGACTTTTTCTTCACAGTGCTCCATCTAATAACCCCCGGAACCCTATCCAGGTATCTCCTATCCCTCTGGAGCCCTATTAGCATGTTCTCATATAGCCTCATGTTAAGGGCTAGGGCTAGCCTATCCCTATCGCTTGGAATATAGGCTACACCAAGCCTATATATCTCCCTTGGGCTTCTATTGGCTATCTCAACGCCATCTAGCATAATACTACCCCCCGAGATCCTTCTAAGCCCCACTATAGCATCAACAAGTTCCTCCTGACCATTACCCTCGACGCCTGCTATGCCCAGGATCTCACCTCTATATACCTCTATTGAGACGCCCTTAACAGCCGGTCTGCCTATGTCGCTGTGCACCACTAGATCCCTTATCTCAAGAATGGGTTTTCGATCTATATCCCCAGCTCTTTTCAGAGCCTGCTCCTGGTGAGCAGCTATATCCCTCCCAACCATCATCTCAGAGAGTCTCTCTGGTGTAGCCTCCCTAGTCATCATCTCCCCAGCTATGGTTCCTCTTCTCAGCACCACTATTCTATCTGTAACCTCGAGGGCCTCTCTCATCCTGTGAGTTATGAATATAACCGACGTATTTTTGGAGGATAGGTCTCTTATGAATCTAAACAGCTCCCTGGCCTCATAGGGTGTTAGGAGACTAGTTGGCTCGTCCAGAATCAATAGATCTGCTCCAGCGAATAGAGCCTTAAGGATCTCAGCCCTCTGCCTTAAGCCTACAGGCAGACTCTCAACAGGTATATCCAGCGGTACCTCTAGCCTCAGAGACCCCATAATCTTCTGAACCCTCTCCCTAACATAGCCATAGTCAATAATCTTCAAGGAACTCCTCAGACCCCTTCTAGCTAGTAAGCATATGTTCTCTAGAACCGTGAACGCAGGCACTAGGGAAAAGTGCTGGTGAACCATGTAGATGCCCTTGCTCATCGCATCAGAAGGGTTTCTAAACCTGATCTCCCGCCCCTGGATATATATATGACCCCTAGTTGGTCTTATAAAACCAGAGAGGATCTTCATTAGAGTTGTCTTACCAGCGCCATTCTCACCCAGGAGACCCAGGATCTCGCCCCTATATATGTTGAGGTTAACACCCCTCAGTGCTATAGTTCCATCAGCATAGATCTTCACAATATCTCTCATAGATATATAGGGCTCCCTATATGTTCTCCCAGGCTCCACTCAATATCCCACCCAATATTTACACTAGGTCTTATATTGATAATAAATGATCTTCAGGCTGTCACCAGAGCCTAGATCAATGACACCAATAATATTCTGAACGCCACCCTACCCTAGAGGGAGGGACTTTCAAATGTAAGAAGTTTTTCGAGCTTCTAGCCAGCATTAGTGGTTCAGGAATAGTTATTTAGAGCGGGATCTTTATGAGGGCTTTTTATTGGTATGGAACATCCGTGGATCTTCTCCCATGCGCAATCTATATAAGATTGTTTAGAAACAATATCACCGATCAAAGATGGCTGCGTGTTCAAGGGTTAGGTATATATGGATGGATGGTGATCTTGTTGAGTGTGAGAAGGCTTCTGTACATGTTCTTACCCACGCCCTCCACTATGGGACAGCTGTTTTTGAGGGTATAAGGGGCTATTGGAATGGTGGGCATGGTAATTTATATATATTCAGGCTTGGTGATCACATGGTTAGAATGATCAACTCTGCCAGGATAGTAGGGCTTAGTATGAGATACAGCCTTGAGGATCTAATAGAGGCTGTGATAAAGACTGTTAGGGCTAACGAGTTCCGGGAGAATATATATATCAGGCCAATAGCCTTCGCAGGCGAGGGTAGCATTGCTCTAGATATATCTAGGATTCCAACGAGGGTCTCTATAGCAGCATTCCCGTTTGGGCATTATCTGAAGCCCAAGGGCATTAGGGCTAAGGTTGTTAGCTGGAGAAGGGTTCCCAACTTCTCGATGCCTGTTATGGCTAAGGCCTCTGGTATATATCTAAACTCCGTGATAGCACTATCAGATGCTATATCCTCAGGCTATGATGAGGCTATCCTGATGGATTGGAGAGGCTATATATCCGAGGGTTCTGGCGAGAATATATTTATAGTTAGGAGGGGCGTGATCTACACTCCCCCTGTGTATTCATCAATACTCGAAGGGATAACAAGGAACACAGTGATCAGTATCTCCAGAGATCTGGGGTTGGAGGTTGTTGAAAGAGATATAACAAGAGAGGAGCTATATGTGGCCGATGAGATCTTCATGAGCGGCACTGCTGCAGAGATAACGCCTGTTGTTGAGGTTGATGGAAGGATAATAGGATCTGGAGATCCTGGCCCCATAACTATAAAGATCATGGATTACTACAGAAGAATCGTTTATGGTGAGGAGCATAAGTATAGAGAGTGGGTGACACCAGTATATTGATCCAAAGCCCTATCTGTCGATCATCGAGAACTCTATTAGTGTAGCCGCAACATGTTTCATCCCATTTATGAAGTCCCCCAGCCTTATGTTCTCGTTTGGAGCATGGGCCCTAGATCCATAGTAGCCAACTCCAGCCCCGGTCATCGGGGTCTTTGCTAGATCTGTGAAGTAATACATAGGACCCGAGCCTCCTGATAGAGGTGATATGGAGGGCTCCTTACCATATGCCCTTAGAGAAGCCCTTATAGAGGCTCTAACGATCTTCTCTCCAGGATCTGTGTATCCCGATCTATACATGCTGTGAACAACTATCTCAGCATCCCCAAACCCTGAGGCTCTTAGATACTCCCTAAGTCTTGCCAGGATCTTCTCCGGATCCTGTCCTGGAACAGGCCTTATATCGATCTTAGCCCCAGCTATTGATGGCACAATAGTTTTGGATCCCTTGCCTGTATAGCCAGCATAGAGGCCTGAGACATTTAACGAGGGCTCTAAATATAGCTTTCTTAAGGCGTCAAGACCTCTGACTCCTCCAACAAATTCCCTCAGACCTAGCTCTCTAGCCATCTCCTCGAGCTCTGAGAAGTCCATGTTCCTTATAAGCTCCTCACCGGCCTTTATGAATCTAGGATTTATATCATCATAGAAGCCTGGAACATATATCCTTCCGCTCTCATCCTTTAGAAGCGATAATAGTCTAGCCATTCTCCACACCGGGTTGGGTACTAGCGGGGCATTCCCACTGTGTACATCCCTCAAGGCTCCCCTCAATATTATCTCAATATACAGCATACCCTTAAAGCCCAGGCTGATCCCTAGCCTCCCATCCCTTCTAACATATCCTGTCTCCCATATGCCTCCATCGGATCTTATCCACTCCCAGTTATCCTCTACTATTCTAGCTATCGTTGGCGATCCAATCTCCTCCTCACCTTCTATTAAGAGCTTAACCCTGAGATCCAGCTTATCTAGGTAGGGGATCAGCATGTCAAGGGCTCCTATTCTAGCAGCTATGTTGCCCTTATTATCAGCAACACCTCTCCCAAATAGCAGTTCTCCCCTTCTAGATAGTTTGAAAGGATCGCTATCCCAAAGATCAAGAGGATCTGGTGGCTGTACATCATAGTGGTTATAGATCAACACACTTCTCGAGCCAGAACCTATCTCGGCTAAAACAGTTGGGTGCCCACCCCCACTCTTGATCTCAACCTTATAGCCTCTCTCCTTAAGAATCGACGCTATAAGTCCAGCACATCTCGTCATACTCTCACCACCCCATGCAGAGACGCTCGGAATCTCTATCAGCTCTCCTAAGAGCTTTACATAGTCCTCATAGCCCTTATCAATATGCTGGAAAACTCTACCATAGATCCCCTCAACCGATATCCCCAAACCACAGCCCCGAGAATAGTCTGCACAGGTTTATAAAAACCCTATTACCCCTCTCCACTCTATGGTAGAGCTATTACTACTGAAGCTCCAGGGGCTACACCTCCCCAGGATCACATGCTCTTCTAAACATTGATAGCACTAACACGCCGACAATAGCACAAGCCCCACCCTCTAGAGCGGGTTTATAGCCACACATGCTTTTGAATTCCGTTATGCTGATTATAGGGATTCTGAATATAGGGCTAATGTTGCGAGACTAATAGCTGATGTGCTATTG
>Ga0101942_100126_pt1 | contig 47817 bp, 44 predicted proteins | sample DewCreD2012metaG_4_FD_75243 | JGI IMG/M metagenome (GOLD analysis project Ga0101942, IMG submission 75243) | Hot spring sediment bacterial and archeal communities from British Columbia, Canada, to study Microbial Dark Matter (Phase II) - Dewar... ...
TTCCTAACGTTGAAAATATAATTGATGAAGCAATCAATAGTGTGTTGAAAAAGTATCAGAAATGCAGCCTTAAAGAACTTATTATATATTTATAATTTTTGATGAAGCGATGTGTTTCATCTTAGACTATGGCTCTCTATCAGCATAATAAATTGTTAAGATACTTTTTAACTTAACGCATTAGAAGGATTGAGTAACATAATTCCAAAGAATATGATGCATTCTAAAAGATTTATGGAGATCAAATTAAAGTTTTCTGCTAATTTTGGAATCATTTGCCGAAACCATCGTGGAAATATTTACTTAATTATCTTTTTAATACACACCCGTGAGCCTCATCTCAATATTTAGCTTCCATAGAATTTGAATGTTCTTTTACTATAACACTAATTATATTCTTATATAGCTATATAGAAAACAAATTCAAAGAAATTACTACTTTGATTTGTGCTAAAATAGCAGACATTTTTATAATAACTTTTTTATTTTAGATTTTTTTATCCTTAAATTCTTTTATGGCATATTTTAATTAATTTAAATAATTAGTATATTTATAGTAAACATCGTATTCTCAATAAAGAATATTTGTAATGTGTCGTAATAGTTAAATAAAAATAGAGGAAATTTCTCTTGTAACAAGTGGAAAAAGATTCCTTGGAGAAAATTTCCAAAGATATAATCTCTTGTAGACGATGTCCCGAACTCATAGATTACATAAAAAAGGTAGCGGAGAGGAAGAAAAGAGAATATAAGGATTGGATTTATTGGGCTAGGCCTGTTCCAGGATTTGGAGATCCTAATGCAGAGCTAATGATCATAGGCTTAGCTCCTGCTGCTCATGGTGCAAATAGAACAGGAAGAATGTTTACTGGAGATGCTTCAGGAGATTTATTGATAAAAATTCTTCATAAATATGGATTTGCGAATCAACCTTTCAGCATTAGTAAAGATGATGGTCTTGTTTTGAAAAATTGCTATTTGACTGCAAGCATAAGATGTGCTCCTCCAAACAATAAACCTTCAAGTAAAGAAATAGAAGCATGTTCAGAATATTTGATTCGAGAAATTAGGTTAATCAAGCCAAAATACATAGTTTTTTTAGGAAGGGTTGCTTTCGATACTTTCTTTAAAATATTTGAAAAAATTTATGGTTATAAAATTAAAAAACCAAAGTTCAAGCATGGTTTAATAATTAAAGAGGAAAATACACCTTACATAATAGTTTCTTATCATCCAAGTCAAAGAAATAGAAGGACTGGTTTGCTTAAGGAAGAAGAATTTGAAGAAGTTTTAAAAAAGTTAAAATATATCATGAAGAACTCTTAGCAATAGAACTACTTCTTTAGCAAATAACTTCCAATTGCCAAATATTCTAATCCTGAATTTTTGAAAGTCCATAACGCTAATTCAGGAGTACCTACGATTGGATATCCGTGCAAATTAAAGCTTGTATTTAATATTCCGCCTATTCCAGTAAGACTTTCAAATTCTTTCAAAATTTTTCTATATGAAGTATTCCATTCATTAAGTGTTTGCGGTCTTGCTGTGAAATCCTGCGGATGTATTGCTGCGATTATTTCATCTCTTTTTTCTGTAGTATCAAAGGCTAATATCATGTATCTAGCAGGTCTCGCATTAATTAGGTATTCATGCATTCTTTCTTCAAGAATTGTTGGTGCGAAAGGCATCCAGAAATCTCTTTGTTTTATTGCGTTATTCAACTTTCTAACCACTTTGAAATCAGAAGCATTCGCTAGTATACTCCTATTTCCTAAAGCTCTTGGGCCCCATTCGAATCTTCCGTTAAATCTTGCAACTATTTTTCCTTTGTATAGAAGTTCTGCAATAATTCCTTCTATGTCATCGTATTTCTCAGCTTTTTCAGCTAAGCCTTCGTTCTTTATTGCTTCATATATTTCTTCATCACCATATTCGCTTCCATAATATAAATCTTCCAAAGGGTGTTGCTCTGGTTTTTTACCATCTCTTTTGCATATTTCATAATAAGCTTGCAAAGCTGCACCTACAGGCGTTCCATCATCTCCACATGCAGGATAAAAGAAAGCGTCTTCAACTTCTTCCATTTCTAAAACTCTCTTATTAGCTTTAACATTCAAAATATTTCCTCCTGCAAATGCAACTTTTCTTATTCCTGTCTTTTTTATGGCATTTCTAACCCAGCTGGTGAAAAGCTCTTCATAATATGCTTGACATGCAGCAGCTATATTATCGAATCTTTCTCCTTCTAAAAGTTTTCTAAGCTTAGGTTGCATAGATTTTAGATAACTTCTAAAAGTATTTTGAAATTCAAGAGGATTTTTTGGATTTAATCTTATTATTTTTCTCATCTTATCAATGCAATACTCAGCTTTTCCATAAGGAGCTAAACCCATTACTTTGTATTCATGATCCCAAGGCTTCATTCCTAAATATCTCGTTATTTCGCTATAGAACGCATTTCCCAATGAATCATAAAATGTAGACCATGCAATTCTTTTTATCTCTCCTTTTTCTGCAATGTTCACTGTTGATGAAACACCATCGCCTGCACCATCAGCTGTCATAACTAAGACAGCTTCATCATAGCCCCAAGGACTTGTTCTATATGCACAAGAAGCATGAGCTAAGTGATGTTCGATGAAAAATACTTCTTTGTTTTCTATTCCCAATTCCTTAAATATTTTCATCAAAGGCTTTATATCTCTGAACTTATGCAAAACACTTACATAGAATTTAACGAAAGATTTCCAATGTATGTATGGAGATAACTTTTCATATATCTTTACCTTTAAAGGATATTCTTCTAAAGGAGAATAAACTCTATTTAAGCTCACTATAGCTATGGCATCAGTTTCTAAAGGATGGATTTTAGCTACTTTATATACTTCTTTTATAGATCTTTCAGGAATCCCGCTATGATGCTTAATGTTAGAAAGTCTTTCTTCTTGAATTGCTGCTAATACTTTTCCATCTCTTATTAGCGCAGCTCCACAATCATGCCCGTCGTTTATACCTAATACTGTTATAGGCATTATGAGCTTCTTTCAAGCAATATTATTTCTAATTTGTTCTTGACTTCTTCGGGGTTCTTATTTTCAAAATACCATTTAACTGTTCTCCTAACTCCTTCTTCATAATCAATTCTAGGTTCCCAATTTAATAGCTTTCTTGCTCTTGTTAAATCTGCACTCCTTGCTTTCACTCCAACAGGTTTGCTCATGTCATAAAAGATCTTAGAAGGCCTCCAGTTCGTTATTTTGAATATTAATTCAGCAAGCTCGTTTATGGAAATACTATCTTCTCTTCCTACATTAATAGGTGTTCCATCTTCAATCTTCTCACATATAAGAATCAAAGCATCTATTATGTCATCGATGTATGTGTAGTTCCTTCTCTGATTTCCATCCCCCCAAATAGGATAAGGATCTAGTTTTATGAATGCTTTAGCTATTAAAGCAATGACAGAATGTGTCTCATTTTCTCTTGGTCCATAGGCTGTAAATATCCTTGCAGAAGATGTCTTTAAGCCATATTGTCTATGATATGCCCTTAATGCCATTTCTCCCATTAGCTTTGACCAACCATATTCGAGATCTGCATTTGCTTTGCCATATACAAAAGGATCTGCATCTTCTTCTTTCAACTTATAATCTTTTGAAGGATCTTCTTGAAGCACTACAGGATAAACACATGCAGAGCTTGCATAGCATATCCTCTCAACTCCTAACTTATTCGCTTCTTCAAAAACTAATTGATCAATAGTCATTGCAGTGCAGCAATCTGCAGGATGTGTAGCAATGTATCCTCTTCCACCATGAACTGAAGCTAAATGAAAAACTACATCGATATCTTTGAGAGCTTTTCTAGTGAATCTTATGTCTTTCAAGTCGCCAACTAATACCTTGATATTTTCTTCTTTATTTGTATATTCATTCTTACCTTTTTTTATGAATTCATATTGTAAATTTTCCCATTTACCGCTCGAAAAATTATCAGCAATGACTACGTTGCTACCTAGTTTAGCTAATCTGTCTACAAGATGGCTTCCTATGAAGCTTGCTCCTCCTGTAACCAAAACGTTCAGGCTACTCCAATTGTATTTCATTTCTAGCCCATTCTATTGTTCTTCTTAATCCTTCTTCTAAGCTAGTTTTGGGCATCCAGTTTAACTTTTCTTTCATCTTTGTAAGGTCAGCACAATAACCTTTAACTCCAATCGTTGCGCTTAAGTCATATTCTATTTCGACTTTTTTTTTCAAAATTTTGAGGATTTTGTTTATTACCTCATTAATCGTCACAACTTCATCGCTACCCAAATTAATAGGATCAGCATCATTAGCTCTTAACATAGATAACAAAAGTCCTTCAACGCAATCTTTAACATACAAGAAAGCCCTTTGTTGTGTTCCGTCTCCGAAGACAACAAATCTTTCCTTAGGATATAATAGAGCCTTCCTTATCAACGATGGAATTACATGAGCCCATTTCAAATCTAGATTTTCTTTTTCTCCATAAGCATTGAATATCCTAACTATGGCGCTCTTAATGCCATAATCTTTATAATAAGACTTGCATGCTATCTCCCCTAGAATCTTTGCCCATCCGTATGTTGTAGGAGGATTAGCAGGATAACCATCTTCTTCTTTAAATATGTTCAGAGAATTAGTTTTGTTTCTATATATGCAAGCTGAGCTCGTGAATAGAAAATTTTCAACATCATTTATTCTAGCAGCTTCTAACATATTCAGATTCATCAAAACAGAAGGAGTTAGTTGCTCGACATTCAATTTGGAAATATAATGTATTCCTCCTACATTTGAAGCAAGATGAAATATGTAATCTACTCCTCTGCTAACTTTTATGCAATTATCCAAATTAGTTAGATCTGCTTTATAAAATTCAATGTAATTAAATACGTTTCTTAAATTTTTAATTCTACCTCTTGAAAGATTATCAGCAACCACTACTTGTGCTCCAATTTCTACAAGCTTCTCTACGAGATTTGAACCTATAAAGCCAGCTCCTCCAGTTACGAGAACTCTTTTTCCTTCATATTCTTTGAATAACATTTTTGATAATTCTTATTCTAGGTCTATGCTTATAAATATAATCGGTTATATACTTTATTGATTTAGATAGATGAAATTTAAAATATGAAATGGTTCCTCAATATTCTTTATAAATCCAAGAAAAATTATTTCATGGATGATTGCTTTCTTCTTTCATTTCTTCTTTAATTTTCTTAACCGTTTCTATGATTGAAGAAACGAAAAATCCAATTATTATCCATGAGAGGAAAATATAGACGAAAATAGGTATTCCGCTTTGAATATTGAGTATAATGATTATAGTGTTTGATGCTAGCGCGAAAATCGATATTAGCAGCTGATATATCCAACTTCTCCTTTTTATAAACCTTGTTATCGCAACCCTTAGCAAAGCTGCAGCAGCTATTGCATTAAGGAAGAAATTTGTTACCATCGATATGTACGTAACGGCTTCAAAGATCGAATATACATCATTTACTAGGAAGAAAACAGTTATAGGTAATAAAAGATAAAGAAAGAACGAAACATGTTCAGTCCTTCTTCTAAATATATCCCCTAAACCATATTTCATAGATTTGAATAAACCTATAGTTGAAAGGATATAAGCAAGAACTCCTAGAATACCATCGTTGATCGCGGTAAATATGATTATAGGAAGCAATAAGAAACTTAAGCCTAAAGAAATCGCATTCATCATTGGAATATCCAATATAGATAAAGCGTAAAGGTCGAAGGCAACCAATATTGTGCCTATAGAAATGACTAAAAGCATCATCCTTCCTACTATTTTCCTCGATTCTTCAACATCTTCCGCTATCGAAGAAAGTACTATATTCCCGTTGGTATAGCTGCAGCAAAGAGTATTCCTTGTCCGAAACCATCTCTTATTTCAAAAATATTTCTCATCTGGAAATTCCTCAATTCAAGAAAATAAAAACCTAGAAAAACCATAATCGCAAGTTCAAGCGAGCCGGCGATTATCGCATATTTCGCCGTGGGCTTTTTACCTAATAAATAAATCAACATGATTAAAATGAGTGAGAATATGAAAGAAATGAAATCGTTTTTGAAAATAAATGTAGAAAGCATGTAAGTTGTTCCAAATAAATAAGCCATGGCATAGGTTACGTTAAATAGCAAATAAGTCCAAAATGTTGTGAATGAAAGTGAGGGGGCTAAGGTAAAGTAAGTGAACACGTAGTAACTACCATGATAAGGAAAACGCTTACTTAATTCATTAACTACGAGACCATTAACGAATACTATCAATCCAGCGATAAGAGTTGCTAAAGCACTCGAGGGGCCTAATAAAGAACTCACATAACCTCCGAATATGAAAAAGCTAACGAAAAGAGCTTGCCCTCCTAGGGCTATGAAGAAAGCATCTGTTTTTTAAATTTGCTCATCCAATTTCTATTAGTATTTTTATTAGGGCTTATAAACCTTTACAATTTAAAATTATAAAGCAATAATCATAAATTTTTTATAAAAGATAATATAATTTTGTTATATGAAATTAAGAAAACATGTTATTGAATTGATTGAAGCTAAGAACTTTGCCTGTTTTGCGACGATAGGCAAAGATAATCATCCTCATGTTACAATTACATGGATAGATCATGAAAACGATCTTATACTGATTAACACCGCTGAAAATAGGATAAACTGAAAAATGTTAAAAGAGATCCTAGAGTAGGAATAGCAATATTCTCGATGGGAAATCCTTACAAAAGTGTTTATATTAAGGGCAAAGTGGTAGGCTTCGATTATGAAAATTCTGAAGCACATATAGATAAGCTCGCCAAGAAATACTTAGTAAAGGATAAATATCCTTGGAGAAGTGGTGAAAGGAGAGTCATAATAAAAGTTGAACCTATAAAGATTGTTGGTTAATCCTACCATATCCTCCGCCACCTGGAGTTTCAATTACTATTTCATCGTCAGGAAGCAATTCTATTGTGAATTTGCTAGGCAAATAAATCACTTTATCTTTCCTAATCAGAGCTATTCTTCCTGTTTTACCATTGCTTCCTCCTTGTAGTCCCCAAGGTGAGATTTTGAATCTGTCTGAAATAACAGAAAGTGTTGACTTGCTCAATACTTTAAAAGTTCTAATAATTCCATCACCACCGCGATATTTTCCAAAACCTCCGCTCTCTTCTCTTATTCTATAATTTGTGAAAAATAAAGGATACTGAGATTCAGCTATCTCAATCGGTGTATTCAAAGTATTAGTCATATTTACATGGACTCCTGAAACGCCATCTTTATTAGGTCTAGCTCCTGTCCCTCCTCCTATAGTTTCATAATAACTCCAATATTCGTTATTTGAATATCCTCCTATCATTATGTTCATCATAGTACCTGAACCTGCTGCAGGAATTGAATTTGGCAAAAGTTTTGATAAAGCTTTGAAAATCACATCTACTACTCTTTGACTAGTTTCAAGATTTCCTGAAGAAACAGGAGCAGGCTTAATGGGATTGAGCAATGAACCTTGTTCTGCTATTACTTCGATTGAACTATAAAATCCATCATTTACAGGTATTTCATCTTTAATGATTGATCTCAATGAAAAGGCTACTGCAGAAAATGTAACTCCCATGACAGCATTTATAGGAGCCTCAACTTGCTTCGCAGTACCTGTGAAGTCTGCGACGAATTTATCTTCAATTTTAATCTTAACCTTTATTTTTATTAGTTCGTCGTTTAGTTCTAGGAAATCTTCTGCTTGAGCAGACTTACCTTTTAAATTGTTTATAGAAAGCATCGTCAATCTTTTAGCATGTTCAATCGATTTATCTATTGAAGAATTAAAATTATCGATGCCTTTCTTTTGAATTAATTCTTTAATCCTCTTAATTCCATTAAGGTTTGCTGAAATTTGAGCATTTAAGTCAGCGTAAGCGGCTTTTTTAGTTTTGAAATTTTCAAGAATGAAATTCAATATTTCTTTATCGATTTCATTATGTTTTATTATCTTCAATGGCGGTATTATGATGCCTTCTTCATAAAGTGTTCTTGCATGAGGATTTATGCTTGCTGGTAAGGATCCTCCTACATCTACATGATGTGCTTTATTTACAACTAGGCAGAGAAGTTCTTTTTCATGAAATACAGGAGCTATAATCGTTACATCATTGAGATGAGTTCCTGAAATGTAAGGATCATTTAAAATCATCATATCTCCTTCTTCAAGTTCTTTGACGTAATCTCTTAAATTCAAAGCCATTATCTTAAATGATCCTAAATGAACAGGTATGTGCTCTGCCTGTGCTAAGACGCGACCTTTATCATCAATTATGCCACAACTGAAGTCATTGCGTTCCCTTATATTTGGCGATACCGAAGCTCTTTTTAAAATAATTCCGATTTCTTCTGCTATGAATTCTAATGCTTTTTGAATTATTTCCCAGCTCATCTTTCAAGCTTGATACAACCTAAATCAATTATTCTTGCTTTCCATTTATTAGGTATGAACGTTGATGAGCTATATTCTTCTATAATCGCTGGTCCTTTTATTTCGAAGCCAATATTAAGCGAATCTCTTGAATAAACAGGTATTTCTTCAAACTCTTCAATGAATACTTTTCTATATTGAACTTTTGCTTCCTTTACTTTTATTTCATATTTAATGTCTTCAATATTGATCTTCTTTTCAAGCATTGCAAATACTCTTATCGTGATTATTTCAATATCATGATCTAATTTGAATCCATAGTTCAAGAAATGTGCATCTTCAAAGATTTTACATGCTTCTTCATAGCTACAAGGTTTAGGTAGAGCAACTAACAACTCCCATCCTTGACCTTTATATTTCATATCTGCATATCTTTGGAATACAACATTTTCTTTTCCTAATTTCCTAGCAAGTTTTTTTTCTAAATTTTGAAAACTAGATTCCAAATCTTTTTCTGGTTTTGCTCTTGCTTCATATTTTTCATTGCAAAAAAGCAATCCTAAAGAACTAAAAACTCCAGGATGGAAAGGTATTATGACTTTCTTTATTCCGATCTCCTCAGCTAATAAGCATGCATGTTGCGGGCCAGCACCTCCGAATGCTACTAAAGAAAATTCTGAAGGATCCAATCCTCTCTCTACTGTAACCAATCTTATTGCTCTAGCCATTTCTAAGTTTGCTAAATCTATAGCTTGCTTTGCTATTTCTCTTGGTTCACCTAATTTCTTCAATGCTTTCACAGCTAATTCTCTTGATAATTTATATCCAGAGATTTCTTCACTTATTCTATTAAACAAAAGGTTCGCATCTGTAATAGTAGGTTCTTCACCACCTAAATTATAGCATGCAGGACCAGGATATGAGCCTGCACTTTTTGGCCCAACTTTTAAAGCGCCTGCCAAATCTCTCCAAATTATTGTGCTACCTCCTGCAGATACTTCTGCTAAATCTATAAAAGGAAATCTTAAAGGATATCCTGAACCTTTAACTATCCTTCCATGATGTACTTCAGCACCTACTTCATATTCACTCGTTATCATGATTTCATGATTTATTATCGTAGAAACTTTTGCAGTAGTCCCTCCCATGTCTAAGCTAATCGCTTTATCTATTTTCAAGAATCTAGATAATTCAGCTGTAGCTATCACTCCTGCAGCAGGTCCTGATTCGATTATTTGTATAGGTCTACTAATAGCTTCATTTTTGTCTATTAAACCTCCTGAGCTTGACATGACGAATACTTCTTTGAACTTTTTCAGATATCTCAAAACTATCGGCATTAATATCGCATTTATCAAAGTTGTTGATGCTCTTTCATATTCTCTAGGTTCTGGAGCGACTTCGTAAGAAGCAGATATGAATTCAAAATAATGCCTTGCTAATTCCTTTGCTTTTTCTTCATTAGTGGAATTTGCATAAGAATGGAGGAAACAAATAGCTAAGACTTCAGCACCTTTCTTCTTTGCTTCTTTTAAAATATTATTCAGTTCGTTTTCATTTACTTCTTTTAGTATTTCTCCTTTGTAATTTGTCCTTTCATCTATTTCAAATCTCATATCTCTATCTACGAAAGGCTTTGGTTTTTCGAAAAACAAGTCATAAAGCCTAGGTCTATTTTGCCTTGCTATTTCGATTACATCTCTAAAACCTTTTGTAATCATCAATGCAGCTTTTGGAATATTTGTCCTTGTAAGTATTGCATTCGTAAGAAGCGTTGTAGCATGCAAAATCTTCGCTTCCTGAAAATTGCTCAGAATTCTTTCTATTGTTTCTTCTACATTCTTACCAGTGAAAACCTTCTCTATTTTAATTCCTTTATCATAAACTACAATATCTGTGAAAGTCCCTCCTATATCGATTGCAACGATCCTGGTCATTCAATTTAAAATGAGCTTAAAGCTATTTACATGTTATTATATTTATCGCGTAATAAAATGAATAAGGCTGTAATATTTTACAAATTGTTCTGATGCAATTTATAATCGCTAAAAAAACTAAATAATAATATAATTGGTGTGTAATATTATTGATTTTCTTATATTATACCTGTGTAAGAAATAGATATTTATAGTTAAGTAATATCTTGAGTTTGGATAATTTAAAAGCAGAATTAGAGATGTTTTATATTATGGCTTAATCACTTCGCATTCTAAGGATGCCTCTTCCTTTCACTCTTATCTGATGGTTGGTCGAAGGGTCAGAGCCTCTCTAGCAATCAGATTTCGATGAAAAGGAATCTTTGTTTCAAGGGTTTACAAATCTTAAATTTAGATTCTAAAAAATCTTCATTAAAAAGCGATGCTGAATATTCTTGCTAAGTCCTGCAAGCTTATATTAAGTTAAGGAGGACTTTGATTAATTTCAAAAAATTTTCCGATTATCATAACAAAAATAATTGTTCTGCAACCTATTGTAGAACTCGTTCATGACAATTTTGATAAAAATTTAAATAAAAGACTATTGATTATAATTATTATGAAGACTTTGGAATATTTCTCAATTTTCATGATATTAGACTCATCATTAACAAATACAACGATTTATGTTAATTCATACCCACATTATGACGATGTTTATAGACCGCTAATAGGAGGAATTCAAATGCAATACGTGAGTTTCTTTTCTGTTGCAATATGTTCTTTGGCTTTTCCTGTAGACTTTTCAAATAAAAAAGGATTTGTCACAGCTGGCCATTGTGTTGATGAATGGTGGCCAAATAAGGTTTATCAACCTTATAGTGTTTCTGCCAGCCTTCCTTGGCGTAATGTTATAGGCAATATAGTCAGGGATAGCCCAGATACAGGTGAATCGATTGTTGATGCAGCGATCATTCAATTAGATCCTAGTGGAATTCCAGGTCCTGTTGATTACTCTCCTTTCATTTTTGAAAATCGTGCAGAATTAAACCAAAGTCATTTAAAAGACTCCAGCGGCAAGGTAGGAATATTTGATTATCAATATCCAACCGAGAGAGATATTGGTTATCCAACTGTATTCTATAAATCTGGCAGAACAACAGGTGTTACATGGGGTATCTTAGTAAATATAAATAGAGAATGTTTTGACAATCCCTATGGCACGTTTTGTGTTAATCCCGTAATGGTTCTCGCAAAATATTTTAATGAAGAGAGAATTATTTACGAAGGTCCTATGGCAGATAGTGGAGATAGTGGAGGTGTTGTTTATAAGAGATTCCTTTATTATAGTGAATTAGGTGGAAGAATAAGACAATACGCTGCGATTGTTTATGGAATCGTTACAGGCAAACAAGGAGACTGGATGTACGCTTCTCTTGCTTTAAATGTGGTTAAACAATGGTCAGATGTCAAACCAATAAGATGCATACCTTCAACATATTTAGATTGTGGATTATAATATGACTAAAAAGATTTTTGTTTCACTTGTTATTCTTGTTACCTTATTATTCTTGAGTAGTAATCATGTTAAAGGAGAAGAAAATTTTGTTTATGAAATAATAAAGTTAGATCAATATAAAGTGAGATTCGATGATTGCAATACTACTTTGGTATATTGGGCTTCGGACCTTAAAGGTCCATTTAATGCAATAGAGGAGATCCTTCATAAGACGAAGTTGCTTGATGAAAAGTATATAGAGTTATTCAAAATAAACTATACTGAAGTACACAAAATTAATGATGAAAAGGGGGTTTCGTTGTATCCAATACCTGATGAAATTTATGATAAAATATTCTCTGAACTTAAAATATTTAAAACAGAACTAGCCACGAAATATGGAATTTTAACAGAAGGTAGCGTAGTACCGTATTTTCCGTTTAGAATACAACTAGGAGTATATAAGCTAGATGAAGACAAGATTAAAATAATAAATAGTCTTATAGTTCCATTAATAGAAAAATTAAATCAACAATACTTATCACTAATCATAAATACATATGGAGATAATTATAGGCTTAAACTAGTTTATTATTACGAAAGCTACTCACCTGATGCTTTTAAAGAAAAGCAAGCTCAAGCCTTTAAAAAATTCTTCGACTATTATAGTGAAAATAATAGCTATGGAATGTTTGGTGATGGATATAGGGAATACGCTTCACTTCTAAAGAAATATTATAATATAGATAAACCTTTTGGGTACGGGTATAGTTATACCAGCGGTGAGGCAAGGCTTTATGTACCTTATAATGCTCCCTTTAACGAACAGTTTGTTAAGGAAGCAGTGAATTTGATAAGGAAATACACAGGATGCGATATTCCTTTGATATTATCTTTCCGTCCAGATCCAGAACTTGCGATATTACCTGTTGTAATACCGAATTATATTTTCTTAGCTTTAGCTGTCGCTACAATCGTCACTCTTATCATTGTAACTTTGAAATTAAACACCAAGAAATCGAAAGATAGACTTTTTTAAACAATAAACAAGCTACTCTTTTTTCATTTTCGAATTTATATAATTTAGGTTCTTCGAATTTATGTAATCTTATTTCAATTATTCCATTTTTCTCTTCAACAACTTTAATGCTTTTTAAGCTTCTAATCATTTCTTTTTCTTCTTTAATTACATTTTCAACATCTTTAATGTTTGCATTGCTTATTATCAAAGAATTTTCATCTTTAATTTCAATTTTTACTCGATCTCCGAAAATATCATAATATTTACTTTGTAAAAGGAAGTTTAAATCTTCCATTACTTCATTCGCTGTCCATCCGCATTCTTCAAATGCCAAAGGACATCTTGGATGGAATACACAACCTCTAGGCGGGTGAATTAAACTCGGTGGATCTCCTTTTAATATTATCCTGTTTCTTAAAGCAAGAGGATTAGGCTGAGGTACTGCTGAAATTAAAGCTACAGTATAAGGATGTCTAGGATCTTTAAGTACTTGATATTTATCACCGAGTTCCATAAGCTTTCCTGCATACATTACTGCAACTCTATCAGCCATATAGCTAACTACCGCGATATTATGGGTTATTAAAAGCATGGTCATATTTCTTCTTCTTTTGAGTTCTTTTAGTAAGTTTAATGTTTGTGCTTGGACTGAAACATCCAAAGCACTTGTAGGTTCATCTAGTACAACAAATTTTGGATCTGTAGCAAGTGCTCTTGCTATTGCTACTCTTTGCCTTTGTCCTCCGCTTAATTCATGTGGATATCTATAAGCAAAGCTCTTAGATAAACCAACTTCTTCTAACAATTCTTTTACTCTATCATCTGCATCTTTTCCTTTCATATATCCTGTTGCTATCATTGGTTCCTTTATTATATCTAGAACTTTCATCCTTGGATCCAAAGATGAATATGGATCTTGAAATACTATGCCCATTTTTCTCCTCAAAAGCTTCGTTTCAGAGCCTTTCTTTTTGAATATTGAATAACTTTTGCTTATTTTTTCAATAGTATCTTTATCGTTTAAATCTAAGGCTTCTTCATATTTTTCCATAGTATCTTCATCAACCTCAAATAAAACATCGCCCTCTGTAGGATTAAGTAAACCGACTAAATTCAAAGTTTCTGGCAACTTTTCGACATATTCATATACAGTTTCTTTACCAAATTTTATTCCTTGAGAAGAAAGAAAATTCATTATTTTGTTTATGCTAAACTCACTCGAGAAATTCTGAATGAAGAAGTTGAATATAAATCTCGCAACCTCTAAGCTTTTTAGTTTAAATCTTTCTACAAAATCAGCATAAAATATTGTATTAAAATACTCTCCAAGTATTCTCTCATTTCCTGTTATCAAAACTTCAGGATAGGAACTTCCTTCAATGTATTCTCTTAAGAAATTCTTAATTTTTCCTTCATCCTCTTATGTAAGATATTTTTCAAACTTGAAATCTTTAAGAGATAAAAATTCTCTAAAGCTGAAAGGAAGGAGTAAATAGCTTAAGCTTCTACCTCTCAATTGGGTAGCGATTTCCATGCTAAGAAGCTCTGAAGAAGAACCTGAAATGAGAAGCTTATAATTCTTTTCTAATAAAGCTCTTATTACACTTTGCCACTCTGGCAAATTTTGGATTTCATCTAAAAGAAGAAAAGACGGTCTCTCACCGAAAATTTCGTTATAGATTGATATAAGTTCGAAAACTTCCAACGGCGAATTTTTTTGAAGATTATGTTTTCAAAGTCTATGTAGAAAAATGTATTTTGCTTTAAGATGAATGATTTTAAAAAGAACGTTTTCCCTGCTCTTCTTGGACCTACAATTACAGTAGCTTTACCTTTAATAAATTCTATTTTTAGCTCCTATCTAAGATCTTCAAGTTACGAATATTTTCTCTTTCATGAATAAAATAGTCCTTGAATAATCTTTTATCGTACACAATAACATATTAATTAGGAAAAAAATTAAAAAATTTTCCTAATAAGTGGGAAATTTTTTAATTAGAAAGGATCATTAATTTTATTCGAGTAATTCATAAGATTCATATGAAACCTTTGGAATTCTTAGAAAAGCTTAGATATGAATTACAAGACATCAATCAGAAAATATTGAGACATAAATTCATTGAAGAACTGAGTCAGGGTAAAATAACTATTGAGAAAATAAAATACTTGCTCGAACAACAATATTATATCGCAAGTAGAGACGCTAAAGCTTTAGCTTTGATGTATTCAAGAAGCGAATTTCCAGATAATGATTTCTTTTTGAATTTACTTAATGGGCATCAAGAAGCACTGAGAAGGCTAGAACAGTCTTTTTCGATTTTAGGGATTGATAAAGAGAAAATAAAACCTAATTATAAAGCCATCGCCTATACTCATTATTTTTTCAACCTTGCATTTTTTGGTTCAATTGCTGAGCAAATTATCGCAATACTAATAAACTTCCCAATTTTCATAGAGAATTTGATTAAGATTGGTAAGATTTTGAAAGAAAAATATAATCTAGAAATATCTTTCTTCACCCAAGCAAGATGGGAAAGAGAAGTAGAATTCCTCGCCTTAAAAATACTAGAAAAGTATGAACTTCATAAAGATGAAAGAATAAAAGAAGCAGCAAGACTTATACAAGAATATGAACTAGAATTTTGGGATGAAATGTATTTTCATAGTTAGCAACATTTGAATGATAGAGACTTTGGTTTTTATTAACATCAAAGCTTGCCTGCTCCATATCTCAGAGCTTCTCCAATATATTTCTGAGCTACAGCATAGATTACTATAATCGGTATAGAGAAAATGAGCGTTCTGGCTGCGAAATCTCCCCAGTAAATTGTTTGGCCTGTTGCTGTTTGATATATGTAAGCAGCCAAAGTTTCAATTCTTAAGAAATTTGCTATAATAAATTCTCCCCATGCACCCATGAATGCGAAGAGTGCAATGATGATCATTGCAGGTCTTGATGCAGGTAAAATAACTCTGAAGATGATTTGCCTCCATTTAGCTCCATCAATGAAAGCAGCCTCATCTAAACTTCTTGGCATTACATCAAAATAATTCTTTATCATCCATGTTTGAAAAGGTACGGCAGAACCTGTATAAATTAGAGGAAGGATTAAAGGATTTCCTATAACAGGTATTCCTAGCATGTTCAATTTTATCAAGAATATATAAAGCGCTATTACTGCTGCGATACCAAAACCACCACCTACTTGTGATAAAATCAAATATGCTATCAATATGATATTTTTACCTCGGAATTCAAATCTGGAAAAAGCATAGGCTGCTGGAACAATCACAAATACTGAAATTATAATGTTTATTAATGCTACGATTATGCTTGTAATCGTTGAAGAAATGAATGTGGGATCTGATATTGTGAATAAATAATGTTCCAAGGATAGGCCTCTGCTAGAAATATCTCCAAGGCTTGTAGGTAAAGCCTGTCCTATTAGTAGTGAAGATAATACCACATATAATAATGGGTATAATATGATTCCTACTGCAAGTATAGCTATGATCGTAAGCGAAAGTTTTATAAAAAAGATGCTTAAATTGAATCTTTTCATCTTGAAAAGCTTCTTTTATATACAAAATAGAACCAAATTATTGCGAAGACTAAAAGAATCAAAACGGCTATTAAGAAAGACGCGGTAGAAAGCCCATATTGCTGGTCTAACCAAGCCCTATTATAACCATATAGTATTATTACCTCATTAGTATTTCCTAAGGCTGTTGGGAAGTTAAGAAAACCTAGTAAAGCAGTAGGTCCTCCATTATTTATTAATAATGGTACCATGAATGCTTGAATAGAAGCGCCTGTTGTTAATATAGCAGCGAAAAGTACAGGTCTAGATATAAGTGGCAACATTATTTTCCTGAATCTAGTAAAAACGTTGCTTCCATCGATATAGGCAGCTTCAATGTACTCTTTAGGTACGCTAGCTATTGCACCCATGGTAACAGTCATCACGAAAGGGTATGCTAACCATGTTTCTACTAAATTATAAACTAAAAATGCATCCCATTCATGTAAGTAAATGTTGAAATCGTAATTTGATATATTACTGAAGATTTGTGCATAAAATCCTTGACCTGGTACAAAAAGCATTCTCCAAGTGGTAACAGATAATAAGACAGGGAGAGCCCATGGGATTAATAATAACGCCCGCATTACTTTTCTTCCATATATCATCGTACTTGAGAAGATAAACGCCAATAATAATCCTACTGAAATTTTCAACGGTACGCTTGTCAAAATGAAAAGCAATGTCTTGAATATAGAAAAGGGAAATCTCGAATCTCTAAATAATGTATAAAAATTATCCATTCCAACAAATTTTAATGAAATGCTATCTATTTGATTGGAAATATCTGAAGTAACAGTTTTAATAAAATTATCATAGCTATTTTTAATATCAATGAGATTTTCTATACTTTTAGTAAGATAGCTTTGTATTATAGCTTGGTTGTTATTTATTATTTCTCTTATTTTGTTTATGTCATCATCTGTATATGTAAGCTTAAAACCTATTATATTATCTATGTCTCTCCAAACTTTTTGTATTTCATTAAATACTTTATCCAAATTGTTCCTTAAATCTGTATAATAGTAGAGATTTGTACTATTACTTGTAATAATATTTATAGCATTAGTTAAATTTGAGTTGATGTTTTGTTTATATTCATCAAATTTTATAATAGAGAAAGATTTTGAATTTACATTATTTATATATTTATGTAACAAATTCAATTCCAATATAGTAGAATTAATATAATTTTCTGCTTCGTTTACTTTTGATATAATAAATTCTTTATTTTTTATAAGATAATTTTCAATGTGTTGAAGTTTTGTTTTAAGCTCATTGATTTTGGGGTCTGAAGCAATATTTACGGCATTTGCATTAGTGAAAGCAATAAAAACTGAATATGATATAGGCCAAATAAGAAAAAACAAATAGAGAAAAAGGCTGATACTACATAGTAATAACGCTACTTTCTTTGGATATATTTCTAATCGCTTAGTCATTATTTGCTAACTTTTACCAGAGAATTTTTGTAAAATTGATTGCTGGGCTTGATTGAGATACGTTCTTATTGAGTTAATTGCTGCATCAGGGCCTTTTTGGCTATATTCAGTAAATATTGCATTCAAAGCATTGGAAACATCACCCCAGACATAAGACATTTTAATAGATTTGGGCATAGGTATGCTTCTTGTTATAGAATTAGCAAATCCTGAAGTTATAGGATAATCACTCACGTGTTGGTTTAAGTGATCTACGATGCTTTTCTTGACTGGAATGAAACCTGCTTTATCAACGAGCATTTTCAACTCGTTATCGTTCAGACTGAACCATAAAGAGAATAGTATAGATGCAAATAATCTATTTTTATCGTTAGCTACTAATTTAGTAATCCACAACAATTTAATTCCAGAGAAAGGTTTAGGAGTTTTATCTCCTATGTTAGGAATAGGCACCACTTCAATAGGAATCCCTACTTGTTTAATCGCAGGTATATCCCAAGGACCAGTGATGATAAAAGGCGCTCTGCCATCTGTGAAAACTTTTAATTGATTTTCATGGCTAAGATCTCTAGTATCGATATATGGCAATAGATTCTGTATCCAAAATTTTATTCCTTGTTCAGTTTCCGTTGAATTAACACCTAATGTATCGTTATCTTCATTGTAATAATACCCTCCGAATGCAGTTATAAATGGATATAAGAAATAAGGATCCATTTGATAAGCTAAACCGAATTTGTTCTGGGATGGATTATTAAATTGTTTCATGATGTTTAACATCTCATCAAATGTTTGAGGTGGTTTTGAAACAAGGTTTTTATTTATTACCAAAGCAATTGCTTCTGCAGCCCATGGTAAGCCATATAACTTCAACTTATATACTCCTGCAGTATATGCAATCGATATATATTGGGTTTGAATATCTGAAATGGTTTCAGGCGGTAAGTAATCACTTAAGGAGATTATATAACCACCATCAGCCATCTCTCCAGTCCAATCATGCGCCCACGTAAATACATGGGCAGTATTTTCTACATCGTTAGCTACTACACCAGCTTTTATTGCTTCCTTCATGTTTTGAACTGTACCTGTATATTTAACTGTTATTCCAGGATATTCGCTCATGAAATCATTAACAACTTTTTGTACGTTACTTACTTCGAAGGGTAGCATTGAAGTCCAAAAGTTTATAGAAACTTTTAATTGATTATTCTTCACCTGTAAAATAAAATTATAGAAGTCTTGAGATACTCTAATTGTTGCACTACCTATTTGTACGCTATATAGAGAAGGAGAAGGAGAAGTTGTAGGAGTCGTTGTAGGAGTAGTTGTGGGTGTTGGTGTAGTTGTTGGTTTTTGTAAGAAATTAGTAAAAGCAAGTCCAGCCGCGACACCTACTATGATTATCACAATAATTACTCCGACAAGAACTGTTCTAGAAATGGCTTTTATTTTGTAGCCCATAAATAATTAATGAATTTAATTTATTTTAAATATTATTAAGCCAAATTTCTTTAACTCTGATTTATCATAATCCTTATATTTCAATCCCAAATTTTAGTTTGGTGTATAAAATTTTAAGTAGAAAAAGGGTACGCGGAAAACGTTACAGTAAATATGTTGTGAGTTTTGAAACAAGCTGGCCTAAAGATGCAAAAAAATTGTATTTGGTATCAATTTTTACTTCCTATTTTCCTGGAAGGTACGAGATGAAAAAACGTGGGGATAAGGCAATAGTAACTGTTCAATTAAAGGAGGGAATTTATCCTTATCTTTTCTTTGATGATAAGTTTGAATCATACTTAGATCTTGATAATCCAAAGAAAGAAACAATTAAACTTGAATCTAAAGAAACTGATTTCTCGATTGCAGAAGTAGGTATTGACAGATTAATAAATGCATATCATGAAGGAGGTTTTCATCCAGATTTAATAATACATGATGAGTATGATCCTTCTTTCGTAAGCTATTTTCTCGATTATACTGTTATAAGACTAACAACAATAAAGAATGAAGTGAATGAAGTTCTTGTAGAGTATGAACATGAAGGTAAAATTAGAAGAGTAAAAGCTAAAAGATTATTTAATGATAGGTATAGGGATTATTATGAAGCAATTATAGAAGGTTATGTCACGAAATATAGGTTTTTACTTAATCTAGGCAATACTGCTCGTTATTTTGGTCTTGAGGGAATCGATGATGATAGATTCATTACAATTTCTCCTAAGATTAGTAACTTAGAGTGGTGGTTAGGTTGCATTTATTATTTGATTTTTCCCGATAGTTTTGATAGTGAAACTCATAGTGATTTCATTGAAAAATCAAAGGAAATTCCAAGAAGACGAATATATCTTGGAGGAGATTTAAGAGGAATAATCAGAAGATTGAATTATTTGAAAGAACTAGGAGTAGATGCTATCTATTTAACTCCTATTTACAAAGCTATGTCTTATCATAGATATGACGTAATAGATCATTTTGCTATCGATAGTTATCTAGGTGATTTAGAAGATTTTTCTGAACTTGTTAAAAGTGCTCATAAAAATTCGATAAAAATTATTTTAGATTTAGTAATTCATCATAGTGCCCCTTTAGCACCTATGTTTCTTGATTTGATCGAGAATAAAAGATCGAAGTATAAGAATTGGTACAGACTAAGGAAAGATCCTCATAGATTGCCTGTTTACCTAATGAATGATTTTCTAGAATTTTTACGAACAGGAAACTTAAGTAAGAGATTGCTAAATGAAAAGCCGTTCTATGAAGCGTTCTTTTCAAGTTGGAAGATGCCTAAATTTAATCATAAAAATCCTGAAGTATTAGATTATTTCAAGAAAATTGTTAGATTCTGGTTAGATAAAGGTGTAGATGGTTTCAGAATTGATGTAGCACATGCAGTACCTGATCATTTTCTCGAAGAAATTTACAATGAGGTTAAAAAATATGGAAATGATAAAGTCGTAATTTTGGAAATAAGCTACGGTCTTGATCATTATCCATTAGGTAAAATAGCTGATTCTGCGATGAATTATGATTTAAGACGCTTAATTCTTGACTTTTTTCTTTATAAGAAAATTTCTTCGCATGCTTTTGTTGTAAAATTGACGCAACAATATTTTAGTTTACCAATTTTCGTCTCTAATTCACTATATAATCTATTAGGAAGTCATGATACCAAGAGGATATCCTCCATAGTTGAAAAATCTAAAGAAATTCTGTGTAATATGTATGCTTTTTTGTTTGCCAATTATGGCTCACCTTCATTATATTATGGAGATGAAATCGGTATGGAAGGTGGTGAAGATCCTGATTGTAGAAGAGCAATGATTTGGAATGAATCTCAATGGGATAAGGAATTAATGCACTTTATAAAGCAATTGATTGAGTTGAGAAAAAGGTTTAAAGTTTTAAGGTATGGATTTTTTGCATATGAAGCTATCGATGAAGATTCTTTTAAAATTATTAGAAGCTATGGTAATGAAAAATTTATTGCTTTATTCAATCGAGCAAGTGAAAAAGTTTTAAAAATCGTTTTAGATTCTAACTATTTGAATTTATTTAATAATCATATCAATTCAATCTTTTATTTAAAAAACTTCCTTTATTTATATAAATTAAATAATTAATTTGTTTGTTTTACTGTCAAATATTAATATTTTTGACCAATCGAAATTAAGATAAACTTCTTCACCTATGTTGAATTTAATGTTAGAAGATGCTTTTGCTCTAATTATTGTGCCGTTCAATTCAATCATTAAAAGTTGTTCAGCACCTAACATCTCTGCGATTAAAATCTTTCCTCTTATGTCGCCTCTTTCTTTTAGCTTTTCTACTCTTATATATTCGGCTCTAATTCCGAGCATTACTTCTTTACTTGATGCACTTTTAATAAGTTTTTCAGCTATTTGTTGCTCTAAAGCGAATTCGAAGCTTGAATGTTTTAATAATACTCTATTTTCTTTTACTACATACTCGCAAGGAATGATATTCATAGGAGGTATTCCGATGAAAGTAGCAACGAAAACTTCTTCGGGTCTATTATATAATTCCTCAGCTTTACCAATTTGTAATATTCTTCCTGAATTCATAACCGCTATTCTATCAGCCATGGACATAGCTTCGATTTGATCATGTGTTACGTAAATTGTTGTTATATTGAGGTCTGCTTGGTATTTTTTAATTTCTGCTCGCATTTGCAATCTCAGCTTAGCATCTAAATTCGATAAAGGTTCATCAAGCAACCAGACTTTTGGCTTTCTAACTAAAGCTCTTGCCAATGCAACTCTTTGTTGTTGACCTCCAGATAATTGACTTGGATAGCGGTCTAAAAGATTTTCTATTTCTAGTAGCTTAGCAATGGCTTTTACTCTTTTTTCAATGTCATCATTAGTAAGCTTCAATTCCTTTTTTCTAACCATTAAAGGAAATGCTATGTTCTCATATACTTTCATATGAGGATAAAGCGCATAGTTCTGAAATACCATTGCAACGTCTCTATCTTTAGGATGAACGAGATTTACGAGCTTATCATCTATGTAAATCTCTCCTTCATCGGGTGTTTCTAATCCAGCAATAACTCTAAGTACAGTAGTTTTTCCACATCCTGTAGGTCCTATTATTGCAAAGAATTCTGCATCATTAACATTGAAAGTTATATTTTCAATTGCAGTTACTTTGCCAAATTTTTTCGTTACATTTAAAAGCTTTACCCGAGCCACGTTTCCAAGATTTTAATCACTTCTTCTTCTTATAATATTAATTGCATAAGAAACTATGAAGCCTACAGCCAAACCTATAACTAAGAATGCAATCTGTTCTCCAATATTAGTTTCTCTTACTGTCATTAATGAAAAAGTCGTCGTGGTTTTAGTAATCGTTGTCGTATTGCTCACTATTGTTTGTGAAGCGCTATATCCTTTGATCTTAGCATATTGAGTAATGTTTTTAGTCGTATCGATCAAAAAGCTATTCAATTGTTCGTATTGATCTTGTTCTGTCGGAGCAAGCAAATCCATAATTCTTGGAATCACGTTTTTTAGAATGGCTTGGGCGTATTTTGAACCTACGCCTACAACCCATTCTGATGCGTCTACTCCAAAATTCCTTATTCTATCAGGTCCATAACCATCATAACTTGTTACAGCGACTGCGAATTTCCAATTATTTTCATTGTTAACATCGAGCAAAAGTGATTTCTTCACTTCAGCATTTATAGAATTCTCAGAAGGAATAGCGTATACTTTGAAATAATCATCTTGAACAATTACACTACCGTTATAATAGTAAATCGCAGCCCTTTCTCCTTTTGGAACAGGATCAGAGCCCCATCCAGGCGCTATTAGAACTGCTACATGCCATGCAGAATCATCAGTTAAATTGACATTCAAACCGAAAGTATCAGTTCTTCCAGTGATGTTAAGAGTTGTATGAATATAAATTTGAACATATTGAAGAGAAAAACCGTTAGGGCCATTCCATGGATTGCCGCCTAAATTTTTGAAATAAGATTTGAATATTATTGTGTCTCCTGTATCAATAACTTTTAATTCTAACAAATCGAAAACTCCTGGCTTAAAAACATCATTCTTTGGATAAGTATATATTCCAGCACCATTATCATCCCCTTCAGGATCTTTCATATCGAAAATGACCTTTCCTGTAGTAATTGTTGGGGCTGAAGGAACTTGTAGATAGTATGTTAATCCTAACTTTGTTGCATTGCTAACCAGCTTTGAGTTTTCGTATACCGCTGCTGTCAAATATACAATATCCTGTGGTTTAAGGTTCAAAAGATTCCAAGATACATAACCCTCTATTGAGCTGTTTACAGCTAAATTGTTAACGTTGAACAGATTAAACCATCCTTCTTTCCCGTCTGCAACGTTTATTTGCACGGATTTGTTATTAGAGTTTATAAGTATTTCATAAAACAAGCCCATTCCTAAATCTTTTCTTTCGTATCTTGGAAACGTATTATATTGAATATGATATGGGCTCACGCTTCTCCAAGGATTGGTCAAGTATATGCCTATTGTTAGATTTTTCAAAATCGATTTATTTTGAAGAATGATAGCGAAGTAAAGATTCTCTGAATCCACTGCTATGTAAATATTCTTCACTATGCCATCTAAAGTCACATTTAGCGCATTATTCCATTCATTTATTTCTATATTTCCGTCTATTGTAGGTTTATTCTTAATTGGAAGAGGGACTTGCGTATTTATTGTAGCTATAGGCGTTGCTTCAGGATTAAAATAAGCTATTAAATAATCTGGTATAGGCAAGTTAAGACTCCTGTATATATTTTGAAGATAAGCTTTGAATAACGGATTTGCAGGAAATGCTCCTCCTCCATCGCCGCCATACCACCAGAACCAATCGCTTGCTTCTGCTCTTAATAAATTCTCTACGGCTTTTTCATTTATTTTATAAGCATTTGATAATGAACTTACATTAAGATTCTTAAGTAAGTCTTCCCTAGCTTTTTTAAGTAACATCCATGCTGCATTTTCTTGCCTTTGACCTATCCAAATAGCTAATTCTCCTCCTGCCCATGAACCCTCTGGCAAATAGGCTTTAACTATTCTTTTGGGAAGGAGATTATATCCATCTTCAGTATAACTGATAGGAATATCTGAAATGTCTTCATTCACGAGATCAAAATAGCTTCTTTCACCTAAGCTAAGTGGATTTGAGGGTTTTATTTTATCGATATATTCGTAAGGCGTAGTTGTAATGATGAGATTTTGTTTTTGATAATTTTCTAAAGTAGAATAGAGAGTTGTTAGAAATATATCGCCAAATTCTTGATAGTTCTCCCAAGGATTTTCGCCATCTAATGCGATGGTGACTACTGGGTTATCTACATTTTGTTTTGCTAATTGAAGAATTCTATTAATCAAATCATTGATAGCATCTTGAGGATTGTAATTACTGTAAGTAAAACTGATCAGGTTGCTTATTTCAGTATTCCTAAATAATATGTAGATCTTTCTATCATCGAAGGAAGCATACCATACTTTTAAACTATTCGAAATATCACTCAATCCTGCTTTGCTCAAAATTGATTGATCAGTTACTGTCCAAGTAAGATTTTTTGAAACGAAAATCTTGAGGACATCATCGTTTATCGCCTGTTCAGCAGGCCAAATACCTTTTGGAATTATTCCAAATATGTTATTGAATATCGATAATGACTTGTTCACGTGAATATATAAGTCCTCGTTAAATCCAAAGTCGGTTAATAATGGTGATAGAGGATGACTATATGGAACAGGGACTATTTCAGCCTGACCTTTATCAATTAATTGTTTGTATAAAGGCAAAATCTTAGCTATTATGTCGAGATGAGCATTAAGTATATTTGCAATATCACTTCTCGTGAAGTTGAAATTAGAATTTTTCAAGGCGTTTTCTCTAAGTTGATATAAGTTAGGATATTCTTCCTTAAGAACTAAAGGATCAATCCAAAACAAGTTAAATAAAGCTACCAAATTTACTATTTCTTGATCAGAGAAACTCTTTACAACTTTTTCTTTATACAATTCTTCTGGTAGATTTTTATACTGCTGAAGAAGTTGTTGCGCTTTATCTCTTAGATTTTTGTATAGTGGAACCACGTTTACAATTCGATTCCAGTTTATATCAAAAAATCCGCCAGGAATTTGAAGAATCTTGAATTTTTCATCTATAGTCAATGAAGATCCATTCGCAACTTTCCAAGAAAGTATTTCCCGTTCATCCATTTTACCTTTAAGATAATCTTGTAATTGAATCAATAATGAGCCTGAGAAATCGAACGTTACCTTAATATCTGGATATTTAGAGACTATGTATCCCATTTTGTAATAGTTTCCTACAGAGTGCATTCTAGTCCAAGGTAATATGAAGTAACTTTCATTTTCACTATAATACCAAGGTTGATGATAATGCCAAATGAAGATTGCATATATAGCTTTTGGAAGTTGAGAATGAACATAACTTATTGAGATTCCAGAGATTAGAATAGTTAAAATTAAAAGAGAAAAAAAGTAACTTTTATTCACTCTACTTTGTTGCTTTAGGTCTTCTTATAATATAGCCAACGGCAAATCCCATTATTAGCAATACAACTCCTAATACGCTTGCTATTGTCCAATCAGTAACTGGACTAGTTACAGTAGTTGGAATAGTTGTAGTTGCTGTTGAATATTGTGTTGTAGTTACTGTTTGTGTAACTGGTGCAAAAGATGGAACTATTGCTAAAAGTCCTTTATCTGGATCATAGCTATTAAGCCATTGATGTTGTTGATCTGGAGTAATTCCGTTCGGATATTCAGGCGAAACAACTACAAGGCCTAATACTCTTGGTTCAATGCCAGTGCTTATCGCTTTACTTATTTTTGGTATTAAATCTTGCGTTGCAGTATAAGTTGCGTTTAAGTTCCATTCACCGCCTTTTATTCCTGCAGTTCTAACCCTCATAGGACCAAATCCGTCATAACTTGCTACAGCTACTACTATTTTCCATTTAGATATGTTATCAAGATCAGTTAAAAGAGTCTTCGATACTGCAGCAACGATTGAATTGGTAGCGGTATCAGCATATACTTTGAAACTTGAATCTTGAACGATCACTGTTCCATTTGAATAATAGAATGCAGCCTTTTGATCTTGGGGAACTGGATTTGTACCCCATCCTGGAGCGAGCAATAAAGCATAATGCCATCCATAGTCATATCTTATCGCTATGTTTAAACCAAATGTATCAGTCCTTGTTAGCATACCTGAAGCTGTAGTTCTAACGTATATCTGAACATATTGCAAACAGAATCCGTTAGGACCATTCCAAGGATTACCACCTAAATCACTGAAATACGTTTTGAATATCACTGAGGTATCATTTGTTAAAACTTCAAATTTCGTAATTTTAAATACTCCTGGTTTGAATACATTATTCGTAGGATATCCATAATAACCAGGTCCCTTATCGTCGCCTGTATTTGTTACCGATATTACCGTTGTTAAAGCTTGTGCTTGTATTGTTGGTTGATTCAAAATTAATAACATTGTTATTAAGAACAGAACAAGTATTGCTTTTACCATCATTATAATAAGAAAATCTAGTAATTTAAATATTACTTTTTTAGGATATTTAATAATAACGTGTTTTCTAAGATGAAGCTTAGATTTAACTTAATATTTCAAAATCTTTGGTAATAATTCCTAATGCCTTGAACATAATTATGTTGCTAAATATAAAAGATCAAGGGGTTTAAAGGTATCACAATTTTTATCTATGAAGCCCGATTGATTTGGATTTTGAGATGTATTTATAACAAATTTTAGGATCTGCAAATAAAACTAGATCCGGATCTCAATCGCTCTTGCAACTGCTTTGATTTTAGTCTTAACTACACTCACGTGGCCCCTAATAGATCCAATGCGTCAAGTACCCAGCTCAGCTAAGGAATTCGACGTAGCAGCTTATAAAGAATTAGCTACAAACTTTTCGAATAAGTATAACAATAAGCTTGTTCCTCCCGATATAGATATTTATATTTTAGCTCAGCAATATTATTGGTCTGTCTCAAAAATAATTCTTAAAGAAGGTGTAAATTACAGATTCCATGTAGCTAGCGCTGATGTATTGCATGGTTTCTCTATTGTCGGAGATAGCGCTGTATATAACATAATGGTCATGCCCGGCATGGTTTATTCATTTACGATGAACTTCAATAAAGCAGGAACGTATTATGTAATATGCAATGAATACTGTGGTTACGGCCATGGAGGAATGAGAATGATTATTGAGGTGATACCATGAGCAGCTACATTTTAAGTTTTGGAAGTCTTAAGGTTTACAATAAAACTAAGCACTTAATTATAGCGAATTTCATCATGGCTCTAATTTCTTTAGCAATAGGAGGCATCGCTGCTATTTTCATTGCGTCAGGAAGATCTGGAATTTCAAGCTTAATTAATATTCTAGGCATAAGCGATATGAACTATTATCAATGGTTAACTTTGCATGGAATGAACATGCTAATTTTCTGGATAGTATGGGCTGAAATAGCTATATTGTACTTCACTTCATCTGTATTGCTTAGCTGGCCAATCTATGGCTATAGAATTGCATGGTTTGCATTATCTATAATGCTCTATGGTCAAATACTTGTAGAGTATTCAATATTTAGCGGTAATGCAAGCGTATTATTCACAGCTTATCCTCCTCTTGCTGCAGATCCTCTTTTTTACATTGGCTACATAGCCTTTTTATTTGGTGCAGGAATTGCAGTTATCATGTTTTTCGCTACGATTTACCATGCAAAGGTTAATGAGGCTTACAAGGGATCATTGCCTCTAGTTACATGGGGTGCAGCTATTGCAGGCATAATAGCATTAACTGTAGTATTCCAAGGTATCATAACTCTTGTATATACTCTTGCATGGAGAATAGGACTTACTTCAATGAATGTCATGGCGTATAGATGGTTCTTCTGGGGCTTAGGACATGATGCTCAATATGTTAATGTTGTAGCTACAATTGCAGTATTATATGCGTTAGTTGTTTTAGGTACCAATCTTTCTGCAATGAAGTTTATCAACGAAAGATATGCCAAGTTAGCTTTTGCTTTAGTAACTTTGTTCGTTATTCCAGGCATAGGCCATCACATTCTAGTAGATCCAGGCTTCTCAATTATTCTTAAGCAAGCATCTGGAAGTGTAGGTTCTCATTTCCTATCCATACCTACTTTAATGCATGCTTTCGCTTTAGCCGGAGCTATGGAAGCAGTGATACGTGCTTCAGGACATACAAGCTTATTCGGTTGGATAAAAAGAATACCTTGGTCCAATCCTGCAATCTCTGCGACTGTTTTAGTATTGATATCATTCGCTATTGGAGGCATACTTGCTCAGCCTCAAACTACTTTGCAGCCTAATCTCAATTATCACAATACGTTATGGGTTCCAGGTCATTTTCACCTCATGATAGCTGGAGGTACAACGCTTGCCTTCATGGCTTTATCTTATTATCTATTTCCTATTTTGACTACTAAGAAATTATATAGCGTTAAGCTTGCAAAGATACAAATATACACTTTCTTCTTTGGAATATTAATACTAGCATTAACGATGACGATACTAGGTTACGAAGGTGATCCTAGAAGGACTTTCATGGATCCTTCAGCCATTTTATCTTCTTGGTATATTTCACCTTTGATATTTGTAGGGGCATCATTGGCCATCCTAGGAGGAGCAATGTTCATCTTTAATTCAATTGCTACAGTTTTATTAAGCAAATCGAGCAAAAATCCGCTAGAAGGTTTGATAACAAACTATGATATAAAGGAAGGAGCTAATATAAGTAAAAGAGGAGCATTAGCGTTATGCATTAGCATAGTGATAATCTTGCTATTGTTATACTTCTTCTCATTCATAAGGCTAGCAGCAATGCCAGAGTTTTATTAAAATTAATTTTTTGCTTAGATAATTTGAAAAAATTATAAGTAAGGTATTTCAATGAAATCGCATGGAAGAGGAAGGACATTCTCACTTAAGTCATGAGGAATTAGAAGAAATCGCTGAATACATAAGGAAAAATCTCTCAGGAATGAAGGATGAAGTAAAACTTGTAACTTTCCTCGATTCCCCCCAAAGATGCCATTATTGTGCAGATTTAAAAGTTATCTTAGATCTGATTAATGAAAATGCTGAAAAAGTTAAGGTAGAATATTATGATTTTTCAAAAGACATTAACAAAGTAAAGGAATACGCTATTACTTATGCTCCAACTATAGTTTTGGAAAAAGGAAATAAGAGAAATATTAGATATGTTGGTATACCAGGTGGTTATGAGTTCACTGTTTTCATAGAAACTATTAGGAATCTTTCTAATTCGGAAACGAAGTTATCAAGGAGCACAAAAGAAAAACTTTCATCAATAAACAAAAAGATCCACATAAAAATCTTGATAACTCTTTCTTGTCCATATTGTCCATTAGCTGCTAGGACATCGAATAGCTTCGCTATAGAAAATGACAATATTTTAAGCGAAATCGTAGATGTGGGCGAAATAGAAGAAGAAGCTATAAAATATGACGTCCAAGCCGTTCCTAAAATAGTTATTAATGATAGTGTTGAATTATTAGGAGCTCAACCAGAGAATAGAATTTTGCAAGCAATACTGAGTTCTTTGGATTAATTTTAACTAATATTAAGTCAAAAAACTTTTTTGAAAGATAATTATCTAATTTTACTATTTGAACAATATCTAAAAACTAGATCATACAAGTTTGAGCTTGAGTAGCTTGTGTTGTAATAAAAGCTAAAATTTTGAAAGAAAGGATTTGAGTGAATTGCCTAGCAATTTATTATAACGCTAATATTGATTCAGCTTTCTTTAATTTACCCGTAGTTACATCAACTTCCATCCCCAAACCTTCTAAAGCATAAACTCCTAGCACCTCCTGATCTTTCTCTTCTCCAAAAACAACAATTGTAAATTCTCTTTTTCCATCTATTTCTATTTCAGCTCTTCCCACTTTTCTTTTTATAATTTCACCTGTAATAGTTTTGAAAGCTCTTTCTGCATGAGGTTTAATTCCTATTTTCTCTAGATCATTCTTGTTAATCCAAGTATAAACTGATCCTGTATCTAAGATCAATTCTTTTTCTAAAATTCCTTCCTTACCTATCAATTTTACTTTTGCTTTGCTTATACCCATATTTATTTTTAGATTATGCAAATAAATAAATTTCTCGTAGACTTTAAAATTTTAGTATAAATTAATACAAATTAAATATTTTAAAATAAGGAAAATCGTTCAATTCTGATCATTACTATTTTCATTGATCTTCCTAGACCTCTAAGCTTCCTTTTAATATATTGATACTTCTTGATAAGTTCGCTAGCTCTATTTTCCCTCTCCAGTATTTTGCCAAATCATAGGTTTTTGAAAGATTTCATCGAAATTCCTTGGACTGTAGTCAAAAACGTTCTGCTCTTTAGCTGTATTCAAATTGAACTTCGCTGACCTCCCCGCGTCCTAAAGGGCGAGGGTTCCCCCGAGGTCTCAAGGGTTACACCCCTTTACGGGTGCTACTCTGTTATGGTCTACGACGAAAGATAGAGGTTTTCTCATTATTGAAACCACTAAGTTTGTAGCCTTCTTCAATATGTTCAATGCACTGTTTAAGTCACTATGCAGTCTATGTCCTCTAGGACAGTTGATGACCCCTCTCGGTCTCCTGTTGACTTCTACACCATGATAGGCACAGTACTTAGACGTGTTATATTCAACAACTTCGTATACTTTCATACCGTACTCCTGTGCCTTTAACTCAATAGCCTCCATTAACTTGCGGTAAGACCACAGGTTTACCGTGAACTTGTTGCCCTTATCTTGTGCAATATTGAATGGGTAGCCTAAGTAGATTGTTGAAATGCCTAGATCGTGAAGTTGTTCCAACAAGTGGGAAGCAAAGTTCCTGTAGAGATGAAGAAGTCTTCTCGTCAACTTCTTAAACAACCTCCTCTTCTCTCTATTAAGTTCTTCGTATGCCTCATATTCACCGATGTTTTTCGTCTTATCTGCAAGAGATCGTACTTCTGCTTATCTTCTTCTCGAAGGAGAAGTAATCTTCTTTTGTCCTTATACCTTTGTACAGTAACCAAGTACCGTCGCTTAATACTGCACTTGCTAGAACGTTCACACCAAGGTCGATGGATGCAATCTTGTTACCCTTTGGTGATTTAACTTGAATGGTTTTCCTTTTTCCTCTCACGATGTATTTATTCTTCTTTCCTGTCTTTGTTTCCTCAACACCTACTTCAACAGGGATTGAAGCATACCATGCGTTCCTGGTCTCGTCGTAGTAAATTTCTAGTCTACCTTGTTTGCCGTACCATCTGAGTCTTCCTACGAACCCCACTTCAAGATCAAAGTCTTTGAGGATGAGTTTGTGGTTCTGTTCATCCACAACATATCTATCTTGTCTAACGACTAGGAGGAGCTTCCTCTTCTTGTTTTCTCTGTCCTTCCAGTAACGCGGTGGGAAACGTGAACCATGTGTGGTGGTAGTTTTCCTTGTTTCTTCAGTATGAGGAGGGAGAAGAAGGACGACCATGCTTCGTTGCTCTTCTGAAGGACAGCTTGTGTATTAGCACTACCCAGTTTGTTCTTATATTTATCGTAATATTTATTCCACGTTGATTTGAAGTCCACTTGATACTGTTGAAAGAACTATTGTCTTCTTTCATAGTTTAGTTCGTTGAACAACTTGGCAGAAATGTTTGCTAACCTTCTGAGTTTTCTTTCTTGAAAACCGTTTGGTAGAAGACGCACCACATTTGTCCTTCTGTTAGTATACTTAACTTCGTAGACGCCCTCCTCTGGTATTGCGGGAGAAATCGTCTCCCGCTCCTCATCCTTATAAAGTTGACCAGAGGAGGCATCTTAAGGAAAGATAGTAGCTTAAGTTAAAAACTTTTACCCCGCCCCTAGAAAGGGCGAAGTTTTCCTTTATTTTATAAAAACGATTGCAGATTTCATACTATCTAACTTATAAAACAAATCGAATTTGCTATAAGAGCAAACTTAAAAGTTGAACAGTCATAGAAATCGGCAAGAATACTTGAAGAAAATTCAGAGCAATTTTCTATATAAAGATAGCAAAGCTAGTTCATATATCGCTATGCTAAACCACCCCATTTCAGGAGATATGAAACTCGTTATGTATGTATACAAAGGTGATGCTAACGATCCAATTCCTATATTGAATGCATTTATCATTGAAGCAGCTAAAGGCTTTAAAGTTTCGTCTATGTTAATTTCATCCATAGTTATAGTATAAATTAATGCGAATATTGCGCCAGATAAAAAACCTTGAGCTGAAACGTAAAGCCAAAGCGTGATCTCATCTATGAAAGGTGTGAGAAAGGTAACAATAGCTATCAAAATTAAGGAGAGGAGCAAAACTTGTTTCCTTTTGCCTATTCTATCAGTAGCTTCTCCTATAGCAATATTTCCTATAATTGCTCCGAAAAGAGTTATTGAAGAAGCCATTCCTGCAATATTTTCATTCATTCCTTTGTATGCAATCAAATAAGAATCTATGAACTGCGTTAAAGCATAATTTAATCCCCAAAAGCCAGAAGTTGCTATGCCTAAATATATTATAGTCTTATTTTTCAAAGCTGTTGAAAAGCTAACTCTATTGTTATTTCTGTAATTCGGAATTGTAACGTGATTCTCAAAAGTAAGGATTAAACCAAGTATACCGCCGATTATCAATGCAATCCTCCAATTGGTAAAACTTGCTACAAAAGACCATGTTAATAATGCTATACCAGCTCCAATGCTGAAGGCAGCATTATAAAGACCTATTATATACCCTTGTCTCTTCTTTTCAAATATCAATCTTAAAGTATGAACTGCAGGTGAAAAGAATAGCGCTGCACCAATTCCTAAAATAAATCTAAAAATAAGCAATGAAATGAAATCCCAGCTCATGCCAGAGAATATTGAAGCTAGTGAAAGAATTAACATTCCTAATACAGCTGTATTTTTATTTCCTATTTTTGCTGCAAGAATTCCTGCAGGTATTTGAAATATCATTGCACCTAGCAAGAAAGAAAAAGCTATCAAGCCAAGTTCACCATACTTAATAGATAAATCTTTAGCTATGAGCAAATATAGCGGAGAAATAGTATACCAGTTTAGTCCATAAATTGTTCTCGAAATTATTATTGAAGATGTTGATAGAATTTTATTCAATTTAAAGGAATTTAGAAGCGAATAGTTTAATAGCTTCTTCTTGTTTATCTATACTGATTTTTCCATTTGGATTTGTAGCAAGCAATAAATAATCAACGCCCATGCTTTCTAATTTCTCTATGATTTCTTTATTCGTATTCATATCCTTTGTAAGAAGAATTCTCCTCTCTCCCTGAGGGCTTACGTAATAATTTTCTGAAACAGTTATATTGAATCCTATTCTAGGTCTTATTGGTTTCCAATTATTTTGTGCTAAACTTTTATATTTCTCAACTAACTTTTGAAAGATATCTAGAGGATAAACATTAGGATGCCATGCATTACCATACTTCAAAGCTCTCTTCATTGCAAATTCGCTATTTCCTGCTATCCACAATTCAATTTCTCTATTAATTCTAGGTTCAAAGACAGCCTCTTCATAAAACTGCTTTATACGTTTTCCTTTGTATGAAGGCTTACCAGTCCAAAGACTTTTCATTAGTTCAATGCTTTCATTCGCAATTTTTCCTCTTCTATGGAAATCTGCGTTTAAGAATTGAAATTCTCTTTCATTCCAACCTGCAGCGATAGCTAACATAACTCTTCCATTGCTCAAAATATCAATAGTTGCTATTTCCTTAGCTACAATTATTGGATTCCTCAAAGCTATTACTAGCGACGAAATTCCTAATTTTATTTTCTTTGTTAAGGAAGCTAAGTATGCCATCGTAGATATTGGTTCCAAGATCTTCTCATATGGAGTACCGCTATTCTTTGGCATTAAAATATGATCTGTAAGCCAAATTGAATCATAACCAAGTTCTTCAGCTATCAAGGAAATCCTTTTCAATCCTTCAATATCTAAAGTGTCTCCATAGTTAGGTAAGCATATTCCAAAACGCATTATAAAATTATGCGATGAATTCAAATAAATATTTTAAGATTGTTTATTAAAGCGTAGTAATGATTAATGAGCTCTTCAATTTTAGTTAATTCTTTCTTTTATCCAAGATATTGCAGGTTCGTCATTAATTGAAGTATTTTCTGAAACAGTTTTAAAGTCGCAATTGAAACACAGGTTCCATGCGCCTATCATTTTTCAATACGTTTTATTCTCCTTAAATTTTTGACACTAAGCATTGAAATAGTATATAATTATATGAATTATTATAAACATGCTTAAATAATTAAATTATCATATTTAATACGATAATGAATTCATTGTTTGAACTAGTTCTAATAGGCGTAAGTATAAGATCAGCAAGACTGAATAAGTTAGAAAAAGTTGTAAATAGCTTATCTCAAAATTTAGTTATTAAAATATGTGAAAGTGTAGGTAAAGAGTTCGGTGTTTCTATTTTATCCACATGCAATAGACATGAAATCTATTTTTTAGCTGAAGGAGAGGCTTCAGAAAGAGTTGCAAATACTATAAAACAAATTTTGCTCAATTCAAACATAAGCAATGATTCAATTTGACCTTTTAAAATTGAAGATATTGCAAATTTAATTCTTAGTTATATAAAAAAATTTGAATGAGGTTAATAGTTTTAGTTTATTGGATATTTATTTTAATTTTATAAGTTCATAAAGAGATATTGAAGCTATAAATAAAAGAAATAAAGAAATTGCCAGGTGTTCTTGCCATAATTCTAATAAGCTTCCATCTGTAGCTATTATACTTCGAGATATCCTACCTACAATGAATAACGAAGAAATAATTCCAAGTATGTAAGCGCTTTGAAAATACTTTGAAAGCAAAAGCAATGTTATAATACCATATATCGAAGCGTATAGTAGATTCTCAAAGAAAAGAAACCTAGGAAGAGGTGCTACGAGATCCACGAATATGAAGCCCAGCATTACAATGAAAGAAAACATTGACAAGAGAATTGTTTGATATTTCATAACAAATCATTTAATACTTGAAATATATGCTTTAGATGATAAAAACAAAAATTTTAAACATGTTGACTTTATAATCCTTGATGAAGTAATGCCCACGAGCTGAATTATGATGAGATTGTCCGCTTCTGATATTGCCATGCTGCTTAAATTTTTTAAACCCTTCTTCTCTTTTATAAAAAATATGAGATTTATCATTGTGAATTATAGACTAGGTGGCAAGAGAAGCTATCCTTCACAAGTAATAGTTCAACCAGAGGAGCAGAACAATAATTCCGATGAGCTATTAGGGAAAAAGATTGAGTACAAAGATAAGTATGGAAACATTTACAAAGGAAAAATAGTTAGAAGACATGGAAGGAAAGCTTTCATTGCAATTTTTAATCCCAACTTACCTGGCTATGCATTGGGTGGAAGGGCTATTTTGAAAGAATAATTTAGCTTTAACTCATATTATAGCTATTTTTATGCATCGCTCATTCACAATTTGATAATTATTAAAGCTAACCGTAGGAAAACAAACTACGGTAAAGTTTCTATTCCTCTCTTCGATGCAATTTCTTTGAGTCTCTTGTCGAACGTAGCGATAGCTAACTTGTTATTCAATGCCAATGAAAGAATTATGTAGTCATTAATTTCCTTTCTATTCGAGCGGTCCTCTTTTAACATCTTAAGAGCCTTAACTAAAACGTTAATAGTTCATGAAGATATCTAGCCCTTACGTCTTCCAAGTATTCATGAATTTTAGAAGAAATTATTCAGGATCTACGGAAAACTTCAACATCACCCATATGTAATCATGAACTACTATCAGGAGAATGAAAATCTCTTAAGCAGAATCTATGATCTTTGATGCATCATCATGATGTTCACTGTCTTCAACTGTATCGTAGACTAAAATATTCGTGTCAAGCAGTAACTTCATTTAACGCTTTTTCGATAGTTTCTTCTATTTCTTCAACTGTAATCTTTCTTTCAAGTCTTATTGTTAACCTTTTTCTTTTAAAAGGAATTAATTTAATTACACCTTCTTTTTCATCGTAGACAACTTTCACAAGGCTACCTTCTTTTATATCAGCTTTCAACCTAATATTACTTGGAATTGTAACTTGATAATTTCTAGTTACCTTAACAATACTCCCAGCATCTTTCATAGTAACTTTTCTAATTTGCTAATATATCAGTTTTTCTTGCATGCTTGAAGAAAGGAAACTCACTATATTTTTATGATAAATTTATTCGTTTAGTCAAGAATAATTGTTTAAAGCAATTTGATCTTAAAATTTTTATTACTCACAGTAGTATGTAAACTATGGAAAGAAGCTTGTTCATCTGGGATTTTGATGGCTTAATAGCTTATACTCCTCATGAAGAGGCATGGGCAGAAGCCTGTAAAATATATGGTATAGAAGGATTTGATCATGATTTCTATAATAATTATGTTTCAGGATTACCAAGATATCTCGGTAGCAAAAATATTTTAGAAAAGTTGAACTATTTTTCAAAACATAATGTTAAAGATATGGAAAGTATAATTAAAGATTTTGCTGAATTAAAAACTGAAATTTATTTAAATATGATAAAAGAACGTAAATATTTATTAAACTACTCAGTTATAAATTTTATACTTGAGAGTAAAAAACTAAAAATACTTCAAGCATTAGCTTCAGCATCACATAATGTTCTAGAAATAGCGAACAGAGAAGAAGTTAAGCCGGGGATGAAATTAATTGAATTATTTGATATCAATGTTAGCGGAAAAGGAAAAACTAAAGAAGAAATCTTTAAACTGGCTATTAGCGAAGGTAAAAAAAGATGTAATCCTTTGAAATACATACTTGTTTTTGAGGACTCGCCTTCAGGGATAAAGGCTGCTAAATCTCTTGGTTGTATTGCTATAGGTTGTTTTAATGAGAAATTAAAAAGCCAAGCTCCAGATTTAATCGTTTACGATTTTTCTTCTTTAAAAGTAGAAGAATTATATAAAGCCCTGAATATTTTATGAAGGATAATTTTGTTTTCAATTTTTCATTATTTAAAAATCTTGATGAAGAAACAATAAATACGTTAACTGTTCTTTCAAATGGATACATTGCAGTGAGAGGGGATTATGAATTCGCCAAATCTCGTTTTGGAACTTTTGTATCAGGAGTTTACTTGTTCGATCAAGAAAACGAAGAATTGATAGGTAAAATAAATAAGTATGAACTCTTTGAAACATTAAAAAGCTAAGATTATGTTAACTTTAATTTTTCTTAAACAGTAAATCATATAATAATAAAATAGTTAAAGATGTTAGATATGAATAGACATGTCTCGACCCCGTATTTCTAGAGCGATGAATATTGCAAAAGAGCTTGGGATTTTTGAGGATAAAGTTTTCTATAAGACGCCTGATGAAAGTATCATTATAATTAATGATGATTTTCTTAAGATTGATTACATAAAGCCTAATAGTATAGATCTTATTGTTACTTCGCCCCCTTACAATGTGGATATAGAATATGAAGGGTATAAGGATGATATACCTTATGATAAATATCTCGAGTTTACAGAGAAGTGGTTGAAGAAAGCTTATGAACTTTTGAAGTCCGATGGTAGAATGTGTCTAAATATACCGCTAGACAAGAGTAAGGGTAGAGAAGGCGAGGGGTTTCAAAGTGTTTACTCAGATGTAGTTTCTTTAGCGAAGAAGGTGGGACTTAAATACTTTAGCACGATAATATGGAATGAAAGCAACATCTCTCGAAGGACCGCTTGGGGGTCTTTTGCTTCTGCATCAGCACCATATGTAATAGCACCTGTAGAAGTGATAGTCTTGTTCTATAAACAAAGCTGGAAAAAATTTAGGAGAGGTATCTCTGATATAACGGCAGATCAATTTAAAGACTGGACTTTAGGTTTGTGGTCTTTTCAAGGCGAAAATCCTGAGAAGATTGGGCATCCAGCTCCATTTCCTCTGGAATTACCAAAAAGGTGTATAAAGCTATTCTCGTATGTTGAAGATATTGTGTTAGACCCATTTGTGGGTAGTGGGACAACGCTTGTAGCAGCATATCTTTTAAAGAGAAAGGCTATAGGAATTGACATTAGTACAAAATATTGCGAAATAGCCAAAGAGAGACTAATAAGAGAGGCTAAGGCAGATATTGAGAGGTTACTTTAATATAATATGATACATGGTAAATGCGATATTAAGCCATGCTTTTGTTCCGAGGAAACATTTGAAATGATTAGGAATTTATATGATGAGTACATAATAACTAACGGCTTAAGTTTTTTTCGAGCAATTGAACGCTTTGAGGATATTTCAGAAAGAATTATAAGGCCTAAACTTGGTACGGGTAGGAGTGCTGACCAATTATGGCGATCATGTAAAGGATCTTTATATGAATATGCTATATGTAGAGCTTTAGAAGAGATTCTTTCAAGCGACCCATTCCTATTAGAACAGATAGACATCATACATGGTTCAAAATTGCAATTTCATCCTACTCTAAAAGAACAGATAGTTATGAAGAATTGGAGTGATATTTTTCCAGATGTAGATTTCGTAATTATAAATAAAATTTATAACAAAGTCAAGGCGATTGTATCATGCAAGACGAGTTTAAGAGAGAGGTTAACCGAAACGGCTTTTTGGAGTAGGGAACTTAAGAAAAGAAGCATAGAGGTAATCTTTATCACAACAGATAAGGATAACGAAATAACTTCAGACGTTAACAGATTTATAGTTATGCACATCTTAGATTATACTGTAATAACCGATACTAACCGATACAATCGAATTATAAATGAGTGGAAGAAGAAATATGGGCATAAACCAGATTTTTATATAATGATCAGTAAAATAATTAGTTTTAGCGAAATAGTACGAGTTTTGTATAAGTGTGCGCAAAAATGTTAAGAATTATTTAGCTTTATAAAATTATTCAAAATACTTAATTCTTATATATACTAAAAGAATTAATATAATCTTTATAAATATTATTCATTTTATTTCAAATAAGCCAATTGGTTAATTCTATTTTATAATTATTTAAAATTAAATTTAGAGGAATTTTAATTTCTATTTCATCTATTATCGGACTTTTTATGAATTTAAAACCTAAACCTCTTTTGTATTCTTTTATTTCTATAACGGTATGAGCAATGTGCAAACCAAGCATACTACCTTCCTTTTTTCTATTCATTGAAGAGAATATTATTGTTCTTGCTCTTCTAGCTTTTATAGCTCCTATCAATTTAGCATAAAATTTTCTGAAACCATATGGATTATAAATAATAAGATCTTTGTCTTCTTCGAAAGCTTTTATTGATTCTGCAATTTCTTCAGCCTTAAAGGCTCGCCTTATTCCTATATCTACTTCAGTTTTTAAAATTCTTTTGAAAGTGTTGAGATAAGCTGGATTAAGACCGCCATAGGTCTTGACGATTAATAAATTCAAAGGAGAAAGCATTACAATTGTTCTATGGTATAATAAATCTAAAGCTTTCCGACTTATGGAATAAAATTCAATTATTTCTTCATTTTTTAGATATTCATCCAATTCTTTTAAACCTGTAATGTAAGCATTCAATGTTTTCATGCTATCCATGATAAAAGATCGCTATATACTCTTTCTAGATAAGCTAAATAGTAATAAGGATCATGACCTTTATATCCAAGCTCAGCTCTATAAAAGCCTTTTGAATTCCTCAAGTAAGGCTTACCTTTTATCCATAAAACATAATCTACTGGCTTGCCATAAAATGCTCTTAGCTTGTATTCCCTTAAATCAAAGTTTTCAATTATTTCCTTAACTTCTTCATAACAAGAAGCTTTTTCTAGTTCTTTAAAGATATCGTTAAGGAATTCCTTTATCAAATTAGGCATGTTATCTTTTATAACAGCTTTTATTTTCATTCCACCATTTTTTAGTTTTCCGAAGTATCTTTGAGGATATGGCTCGCCTGTTCTATTTTTAGTAAAGATAACCCAATCAAAGTTTGCCTCAATTTTCATCCTTAAGCCTGTTTCCTTCTCAACTTCTTCAATATAGCTTTCGATGTTTTCTCCTTTTATGAATAATGAATCTATAAGACCATGAAGTACAATTAAACCATTCTTCTTAGCTATATCCATAGCTTTTCTCATCGTTTCTCTTGCAAAGTATGTTACCATTTCATATGCTTCTATTTTACCAAATCTTGAATTCCTATATCCTAGATATCCAAAAGAAGCTACGAGCATCCATTTTATCGCTTCAGCACGTTCTTCATCGATTGCTTTAAGTTTATTCTTTCTTTCTATTAATTTTTCTAAAGCTTCAGGAACGATTCCTTTTTCCTTCAAACATATATTATGTAAAGGAGTTTTCAAATCATCGCATATATCTATCGTTTCTGCTGAGATATTATATTTAACTATGATTGAAGGATACATTGAAGAAAAATCTAGTTGATAAACATTTTCATAAAAGCCCGTATTAGGAAACAATATTAGTCCTCCCTTATCTGCAAAAATCAATTCATCAAGACTTCTTTTCTTCTCGACGTTGATCTTAATTCTTGGAATTAGGATTTTCCTCTTCAATGCTATCCATGCTTCATTAGTAGTTAGAGCTTTGCCTATTGTGGCGTATCTTATTTCTCTTAATAAAACCTTAGCAGTCTTGCTCCATTCAATTAAACCTTTAATGCTTACAGGAGATCTCTTCTTCTCTTCTAATACCTTTACAGAAGCTTTAACTTTATCATAGCTAATTCCAGAGCATTCAGCAACATCAACTTCCAATTCCAAATCTCTTATATCGCCTTCCTCTTTCCTCTTTCCGTTTAAGTAAAGGATATAATTCTTTCCTCTAGGAGACTTGCCATACCAATCTTCTAGCTCTATTTTAGCATAGTTGATTTCAGGAAATTCTATAGAATTTTCATTTTCCAACAATTCTATTTTGTTATTTTCTATCTTGACTTTATGCATTGGTAAAGCTTTCAACCTTTCTAAAGTTTGTGAAATAATGCTGGGGAATTCATTCACAACTTCAACTTTATTCTTGAGATAATAGTAAGCTTCTATCGATCTGCTCTCGAATCTATAAACTTTTATCTTTCTGTTATCTATCGTTCTCCATTCTTCCTCATAATATTTAACTATATCTGGTATTTGCATTATTTTTTCAGGCTCATTAGTAATAACATATATTGGATAAGTAGTTTCGATACTAGCTTTTCTAAAACCATTTAGCACGATTTCGATTTTGTTATATCTAGGTATCGCGTCTATTACGTAGCCTATTAGAGACGAGGAAGGCAAGTAAAATCACCTCTAAAGGATCTATTAGTTCATCTTGAGCAGCTTCTTCTATCTTCCTAACGTTTTTCTTCGCTTCCTTAATAATTTCTGCAAGCTCTTCATCTCTTAATTTATTTGCAATTTTATCTAATTTTTCTAATTCTAAATCTATTATTCTTGTTAAAGATGGTTGAGTTCTACCCATAAATTATAATAAAAATCTCTGGTTTAAATATAAGAGAGATGACTGAAAGTGTGAAAGTGTAAATAAAATATAATTTTTAAATTATTATTAAATAATCTTTATATTTATTGTAGCAGTATATAAGGATATGTCAAGCCAGAACCAAGAAATCATCAATGGCATAAATATAAATAAACTAAAAGAGTTGCTTGAAGAAGCTGAGAAGAATAAAGATTTTGTTTCAAAGATAAATAAATGGACTGCATGGGTTAGATGGTTAGGAGAAGGTTTCAATTTCAAATCTTATATTAGGAACCATTCATTTTTGATTTCTGAACCCTCAGATTTAGGAGGCCCTGATATAAGTCCTAATGCTGTTGAATATGTGCTCTCTGCATTAGGAGCATGCTATGCAACAGGTTTTGTGCTTAATGCTACTAAGAGGGGTGTTAAAATAAAAAATTTGGAAGTTGCTTTAGAAGGCGAAATAGATAATATTTTAGTATTTCTAGGTCTTTCAAATGAAGGTCATCCTGGTTATAGGAAAATTAAAGCTAAACTGTATGTAGATGCAGAAGCAGATGAAAAGACAATAAAAGAAATATGGGAAGAAACTATAAGGACTTCTCCAGTAGGTAATACTTTAACTAGAGCGGTAGAAATAATACCTGAGATAAAGATTATTGAATGATGACTGAAAAATTATTTCCTGTAACAGTAGTAGGTAGCTGGCCGAGACCTAGATGGCTTTTAGAAGCGCTAAAGCTTAAAAGAAAAGGAGCAATATCACAAGAAGAATTCGATTCGATCGCAGATGAAGCTGTTTTACTAGCGATCAAATATCAAGAAGATGCTGGTGTTGAAATATTAAGCGATGGTGAGCAAAGGAGAGATAATTTCTATTCTTTTGTTGCAGATAAAATAAAAGGAATTGAACTAAAGACTGTAGCAGAGATAGTTGATTTAGTTCCAGACAAAACTAGATTTGAAGCAATCTTGAGAAGGCTTGATGTCCCTTCTTATTCTATTAGAAATCCAGTCGTAGTTTCGAAATTAGAAGTAGGTAAAAAAGGCATAGCAAGAGATGAGGCTAGCTTTTTAAAGAATCATACAAGCAAGAAAACCAAAATACCTCTGCCAGGTCCTTATTTATTAACAAGAGCTAGCTGGGTACCTGGAATAAGCGATAAATATTATAAATCAAGGGAAGAATTAGGATTCGAAATCTCTAAACTAATAAGAGAAGAAATATTAGCTTTAAGAGAACTAGGCGTTGATTTTGTTCAGCTAGATGAACCTGTTTTAACAGAAGTAGTCTATGGTGATCAAGTACAGCAAACTTTCATGTGTGCAGCTTTGTTTAGTAGGGAAAATCCTAGAGATGAATTAGAATTCGCTGTCGAGCTAATTAATGAAGCTATTAAAGGAATATCAGTAATAAAGCTAGGTGTGCATGTTTGTAGAGGAAATTGGACTAAGAAAGAAGAAGCATTGTTAAAGGGGGATTATGTTCCTCTAATGCCTTTCTTAGCTGAAACAAAGGTTAATCAATTAGTATTAGAATTCGCAACTCCTAGAGCAGGAGATGTGGAAGCATTGAAAGATTATTTAGGAGAAAAAGAAATAGGCTTCGGAGTTGTAAATCCTAGAAGTGATCATGTCGAATCTCCTAATGAGATAATCGACAGAGTTGAAAGAATATTAAGATTTGTAGATGCTAAGAAAGTTTATCTAAATCCTGATTGTGGCTTCGGAACTTTTGCAGAAGCACCTGTTGCTACGCCTAAGATCGCTTTCAATAAATTAAGATCTATGAAACTTGCTTCTGATGAATTAAGGAAGAGATACGGAGAAAGTTAATTTGAGCAACAATATTTTTTTAGAAGCTGAAGATTTATTGAAAGAGCTAAAAAAAGGTAAGATAACTGTAGTAGATGTAAGGTCTTTTTGGAAATATGCAAAAGGTCATATACCTAAAGCTTTATGGTTTTACATAATAGATTTAACTCAGCAAGAAAAAGGAATACCTAGCAAACCAAAGGAAGTTGAAGAGTTAGCTAAAGTTTTAGGCAAGAATGGAATTTCTAGAGAGGATCGCATAGTAATAGCTTATGATAAAATAAGCGCTGCAGCTGCGACATACTTATTTTGGTATTTAGAATATCTAGGTCAAGAAGAAGTTAAACTCCTGAAGGGGGGCATGGAAGTTTGGGAATTTAAAGGATATCCTTTAGAGCAAGGAATAGTTAAAGCTGTTCAAAAGGAATACAAACCTAATTTAAGAAAAGAAATTAGGGCTAGCCTTGAAGATGTTTTGCGAGTAGTTGAGAATAAGGAAGAAGCCTTGCTAATAGATATTAGGACTCTTGATGAATTTCTAGGTAAAATTAAAACCACTCCTAAACCAGGCAAAATTCCTGGCGCTCTTTTAATGGATCCTGAATTATTTCTAAATGCTTTATACGGCGATGAAAAAGCTCTAAACGAGATTGTTAAAATTTTACAATCTTCCAATAAAAGAGTCATTTCATATTGTTCAACCGGCGAGCGTGCCTCTTTAGCTTGGTTTGTTTTGAATAAAATGCTAAGATATGGAAATGTGAAGCTTTATCCAGAATCATTCTATGAATACTCTATATATGAAGGTAATAAGATAGAGACGGGTTTAAATGCGGAACCTAAGAAAAAAGATAAAAAAGAATATTGCGGATGAAAACCAAATCACTTAATCCACATAAGTTTTTTCGATTAAATTAACAAAAATTTCTTGGATGAAGTAAGCTATTTGTGTTATTGGGCTTTTGAAATAAAAATTTAGCAGATACAAGAAAGCTTAGTAAGATATCTCTTTTCCTTTCATGTCACCTTCAAGTGAAGAGAAGAAGAATTTCTTCCTGACAGATATGTAGAAGCGAACAAAATTTTAACTATTACCTTTCTTGCACTTATTAAGAGTTCAGATTTTCGCTTATGAATTTTTATTCACTTCATGTAATTTTATGAAATCTGTCCTACCTTCTCCAAGCTGGGGATCACCGCCCGCTATTACTATTTTACCTTTGTATTTATTCTTTTTCGCAAAATCCTCACAATATTTTATAATTTCGTTGATACTTTTTATTTTCTTGTTCAAACGAACAGGCATTACAGCATAGCATAAGCTCAGCCTTTTTTCAAGTTCCTTTGAATAACATAATCCAATTATTGGTACACGAGGCCTGAAGCGAGATACTCTCATGATTGAGTTTCCGCTTCTACTGTGTACAAAAATTAATTTAGCTTTAGAAATCTCTGCAATATCTATCGTAGCTAATGCTATTGCATCATCAATCTCATCTCTAGGATGCGGCCTTTTGTATTTTATCCTTTTTTCGCCATACGATATTATTTGATTAAGATATTTCGTAGCTTCTACTGGATATTTTCCTTCAGCAGTCTCATCTGTAAGCAATATAGCATCCACACCTTCGTTAATAGCATTGACGATATCTGTAACTTCAGCTCTGGTTGGAATTGGATTATTTATCATGGAACTCAAAACTTGAGTAGCTAATATTACAGGCCTTCCTTCATTCTTCGATTCTTCTATAATTCGCTTTTGGACAAATGGAAGTTTTTCTAAACCTATTTCTAAACCCAAATCACCTCTTGCTACCATGATTCCTTCGCTAACTTTGACGATTCTTTTCAGATTATTCAAAGCTTGAAGCTTTTCAACTTTGGATATAACCCATGCTTTATCTTTTGTTCTTTCTTTAATCTTGAGCACATCTTTTTCGTTTAAAACAAAGGATACTCCTATGAAATCTGCACCTAATTTTAATGCTTCATCTAATAAGCGCAAATCGTTTTCAGTTACGCCAGATTCTAATTTTATATGAGGTATGTTTATTCCTTTTCTAGATCTTATTATTCCTCCTTCGATCACAATTCCTTCTGCGTAGTCATCTTCTACTGCAGTGATTCTTATTTTAATATTTCCATCAGCTATGAGTAATTCGGTATTAAACTCTATCATCTTATAGAATTTAATATCTTCAACTGGAATTCCTTCTTTTTGTGAAAATATGATTTTATCTCCAGGTCTAAGAAAGATTTCTTTATCTAGTTCTCCTATTCTTATTTTCGGTCCAGGCAAATCGACTAAAACAGGTAAGTCTTCGCTTACTTCTCTTATCGCATCGAAATATTGCTTATGGCTCTCTTCGTCACCATGTGCAAAGTTTATTCTAAAAATATCTACATAATTAATTAATTGTTTAATTTTGTCGATAGAACTTGGTCCTAATGTAGCGATTACTTTTGTTTTTCTCATTATATTTTGTATTAGAAATTGAAAATGCAACTTATTGAATTTTTTAAAAATATTCTTCCATCTCTATTTTCGCTAAATAAAGCTTTCAAAGCTTCAATGCCTTCTTCTAATTTAAAAGTCTTCCAAACCTTTACTTTAAGTTCTTTGCTCAACTCTAGGAGTTCTATGAAATCTTTCCTCTTCTATTAACTCCTAAAATACTAATGTGCTTATTGTATATTTGATTTATGTTTATCTTGACTTCGGCTCCTAATAAAGAACCAAAGGTTACAATTCTTGCTCTATTTTCTGCAACAGCTAATCCTATATCCCAATATTTTTCTCCTAAGGAATTAATTATAACATCCGCGCCTTTACCACTTGAATATTCGAGTATCTTTTCTACAGCTTGATTATAATCAACTATATAATCTACTCCAAACTCTTTTAACCATTGTTTTCTCGTTATAGCTATTACTTTTGCACCGAATTTCTTAGCAAGTTGAACTGCGAACATTCCTGTATTTCCTGAAGCACCGTGTATAACGCAAGTCTCATTAGGCTTCAAATTTGCTTCTTTCAATGCATGATAAAGAGAACGACAAGCCTCGCCCCTTCTAGGGGCGGGGTAAAGTTTTTAAAACTCTGAATACTTTAAAGTATAGTGGAATATAAGTCTACTAGGCATGCAAAATACCTATGCAACCTTTCATTTTAAGAAAAGGATCCATACAAAAAGTTATCAATTTTTTGATAATACCTATTTATAATACAGGAGTTATATTGAGAACATCTATAGATTTGTTAAACTTCTCGCATTTTTCAGCGCTAGCAGGTATTTTGATCATACTATCTATATTAATTATGGTTATCAGGATACTTTCAAAATAATGAGAGTTCTTCACCTCGTTCCTAAATTCATACCTTCGATTGGAGGCGTTGAAAATTTTGTTCATGAGCTCGTAAATGTTCAAAGAAAGAAAATCGAAGTTGAGATTTTCACGAGCAATATCTTAAATTTTGAAAATTTTCAGAAACTTCGAATCATGAATGATTTTCCTTACGTAAAAAGATTCAATGCCTTTAACTTATTCCCTTTTTTACCAAGAGGTCTTGGTGTTTTTTCTTTTAGCATGTTAAGAGAACTAATAAGAAGGGAAGATATCGATATAATACATTCCCATTCATATGGATATTTCACAACTTATTTAGGATCATTTAAAAAATATCTAAAGAAGAGCAAGCATGTAATTCAAACACATTCTGATCCTGGAAGAAGAAAATTAACTAAGATGATTTTCGATTCAATTGTTCCTATCTTTTCTTTGTATGGAGATAAAATAATTGCAATTTCTGAGCTCGAGAAGAATTATTTGAAAAGCTTGGGCATAGAAGAAAAGAAAATAATTAAAATACCACTAGGGATAAACTTGAATTTATTTAGAAGATATCAAAAGTATAAAATTAATGATAATTTTCTATTATTTGTGGGTAGATTTGATATAGATCAAAAA
>Ga0101942_100130_pt1 | contig 46604 bp, 48 predicted proteins | sample DewCreD2012metaG_4_FD_75243 | JGI IMG/M metagenome (GOLD analysis project Ga0101942, IMG submission 75243) | Hot spring sediment bacterial and archeal communities from British Columbia, Canada, to study Microbial Dark Matter (Phase II) - Dewar... ...
ACTAAATACAGAACCCCATGCCGGCCTGCTTAATTGCCAATAATAACTCGAAAGGAAAAGTGCAGGATTTGTTAACAATATTATATTTAGAGAAATTAAAAGAATGAATGAGTAAAATAAGAATTTCTTTTCCTTCTTGTCTGGCATAAGAAAATATGATAAAACAGCACATATTGGAAATAACTTCAAAGATGTTCCTATTGATGTTAATAAGCTAGAAGAAAATGTTTTTTTAATTTTAATAAAATAAATTGAAAGAAGAAGAATCATTACTATATAAGGATCGAAGATAGCTTTGATAGAAATATATATGATGGGAACAGGAGAATATGCGTATAGCCATCTCATTATAGGTGTAAATTTATATTTAGATTTTTTTAATAATGTCCAAATGATTATTCCATTTATAATATCAGATAAAGAATTAAATAAAAAGAACAAAAATGAAAATAATATATAATCATTAAATGTTATTGAGTACATAAAATAAATTAAAAAATTAGTCAAAAATGGATAAGGCGTCCATATGCCATCTACTCTCGTATAGTTCATTAACAGAGCTATATTGTATAACCAAGCAGTGAATCCTGTAGCTAGTTCAAAAAACAAAAGAGGTATTAAAATCCTTGATATGAACAATACTAAAACATAAAATTTGAATTCGTGTTTTTGTAAATAATCAGGTAATAGAGACTTGCCGATAAACACAATATGATGGATGAATTTATCTTTATAACCTTTTCTGTCATCCCTAAATCCTTTTTAAACCAATACACCTAATAACTCATGAAATGCACATAGTAGTTTGTACAAAACAAGTCCCAGATTCTACAGATATGAGAATAGATCCTAAAACAAATAATTTAATTAGAGAAGGTGTACCTTCAATAACTAACCCACCCGATTTGCATGCTACAGAGGAAGCTTTGAAAATTAAAGAAAAGTACGGAGCAATAGTTACTGCTTTAACTATGGGACCATTACAAGCAGAAAGCACATTGAGGGAATTATTAGCTATGGGAGTTGATTATGCTTATCACATTTCTGATAGGGCATTGGCAGGTTCTGATACTCTTGCAACATCATATACTTTGTGGAAGGGAATAAATAAAATATGTGAAATTCATGGTCCATTCACTTTAATATTTTTTGGAAGACAGGCAATCGATGGAGAAACAGGGCAAGTTGGGCCAGGTGTTGCTGCAAGATTTGCTATACCGATTATTACATATACGATCAAAATTGAAGAACTGAATTTAGAAAAAGGATACATTATCGGAGTAAGAAAGGTATACGATGGCTTAGAGAGAGTTAAGGCAACTTTACCCGCTGCGTTGAGCATAACTGAAGAAGCGAATACACCGAGAATACCTACTATCGATGATATAATAAGGGCATACAAAACAAAGATAACCAAGTGGAATAAAAACGATTTGAATCTTGAAGATGATAAGATAGGTCTTAAAGGTTCGCCTACATGGATTAAGAGAGTATTTCCTCCGCCTCCTAGAAAAAAAGGCCAAATATTCGATGGAAGAGGAAGAGAAAAAGAAGCCGTTAAGTGGCTAATAGATCAATTGTTAAAATTAAATGCCTTTGGAGAAAAGATTGCTGAAACTTATGAAGAACCTAAGCCATTACCTATTGCCTTTGATAAAACGAAAAAATTTGGTGAGGTTTGGAGTGTTGTAGAACATAGATATGGAAAAGCAGACCCTGTTTCATGGGAATTGTTAGGAGAAGCTAGGAGATTATCTAGATTGTTAGGAGTGAAATGCGGTGCAGTAATAGTAGGTTATCAAGTAAGTGATTTAATAAATGAAGCAGCAAGCTATGGAGCAGATAAGATCTATTATGTAGATTCACCTATTTTAAAGGACTATAGAACAGAACCATATTCAATAGTTTTAACAGAACTTTGTTTAAAGTATAAGCCTGATATTCTTCTAATGTCAGGGACTCAAAACGGAAGAGATTGGGCAGGTTATGTAGCTACGCTTGTTCCAACAGGATTAGTTGCAGATGTGACACAAATGGATATAGATCCTTCAACAGGCATGTTATTAGCAACTAGACCAGATTTTGGCGGTAATGAAATGTCTACTATAGTATGCCCGAACCATAAACCTCAAATGGCTACAATAAGACCAAAGGTTTTCAAAATACCTCCTAAAAGACCAAATCCTGAAGTTGAAGTTATAAGAGAAGATATTCAAATCGATTCGTCAAGAATACATACTGAACTTTTGGAATTTAAACCGAGAGAGAAATTGAAATTGGAAGAAGCGAATGTCATAGTTAGCTTTGGCAAAGGACTCGGATCGCCTAAAAACATTCATTATATTGAAGAATTAGCTAAAGTATTGAATGCAGAAATAGGTGCTACAAGGGCAGTTGTTTATTCAGGATGGATATCTAAAGATAGACAAATTGGTCAAACAGGATTGACTGTAAGGCCAAGATTGTATTTAGCTATTGGAATTTCAGGTGCAATACAGCATGTTGTAGGAATTCAAAATTCAGATATAATCGTGGCTATTAATATAGACCCTGAAGCACCTATATTTAACGTTGCAGATTTCGGAATAATCGGTGATTTATTCAAACTCGTACCTATCTTGACAGAAGAATTAAGCAAGGTGATTAAAATTGCCTGAAAAATTTGATGTTGTAATTGTAGGTGCGGGTCCTGCTGGAATTTCTGCAGCGATAACAACTGCAAGAGCAAAACTAAATACAGTCGTAATAGAGAGAGGGGGCATTCCTGGAGAAAAGAACATGTTCGGAGGTGTGATTTTCAGACATGCATTTGAAAAATTGATACCTGATTTTGTGAAAACCGCACCTTTGGAGAGAAAAGTTATAGAATACCAATATTGGATACTCACAGATAAGGGTCATATAAAATTAACATACAGAGATGAAAGACTGGCCGAAAATCCTAGCGGTTATACTGCATTAAGAGCAAAATTTGATCCGTGGTATGCTAAAAAAGCAGAAGAAGCAGGAGCAATGATTATAACGAGAACACAAGCATTAAAGCCTATAGTGAAAGAAGGTAAAGTTATAGGCGTAGAAACAGATCGCGGCGAAGTTTATGGTAATATAGTTATCGCAGCTGATGGAGCAAACTCATTATTAGCTAAAGAACTAGGTTTACATGAAGAATGGAAACCTCATGAAATGGTTTTAGGGGTTAAGGAAGTTATAGAAGTTGGCAGAGTAAAAATTGAGGAGACATTCAAATTGGGAATGGATGAAGGTATTGCAGTGACAATAATTGGAGGATCTTTAAAAGGAATGACAGGTGGAGGATTTCTATATACAAATAGAGAAACTTTATCCATAGGAGTAGGAGCATTATTAAGCGACATAGTAAGAACTAAGAAAAGACCCAATGATTTATTGGAAGAATTCAAGAGGCATCCTTCAATATCTCCTTTCATAAAGGAAGGTACGTTGAAAGAGTACGCTGCACATTTAATACCAGAAGGCGGATATTATTCTGTTCCTAAACTATATACAAATGGATTCATGGTTGTTGGCGATGCAGCTATGCTTGTTAATGTTGTAGGATGGGAAGGAACGAATTTCGCAGTTGAATCAGGTATACATGCAGGAGAAACTGCAATTGAAGCTCACAAGCTTAAAGATTTCAGCGTAAATGTGCTAAGAAATTATGAAATGAAGTTAAGAAACTGTTTTGTTTTAAGAGATTTAAGAAAGTTTAGAAGAGTGCCATTATTATTAAGAAACAATAAAGCTCTATTCAGTGTTTATCCTCAAATGCTCAATGATATACTTCATATTTGGCATACAGTAGATGGTATTCCTAAAGAAATTAAATTAAAACAAATAAAAAATACAGTTTTACAAAGAAGAAGTATACTTCAATTATTAAAGGATGCTTTTGATATAACAAGAGCTTTGTTCTTCTAAAAGCTTAACATTAAATACTCGGTATTGTAAATTTTTTTGTGCAACAAGCAAAGCCTAGCATGAAAGTAGAAGCTAAATTATTCCTTGCTAGATATAAAAGAGACGATATATCACATTTAATAATATTAGACAATCAAAAATGCTTAAAATGCAAAGATAAACCATGCATTATTGTTTGTCCTGCTGATGTGTATCATTGGGAAGAAAATAGATTAATAGTTTCATACGACAATTGTGTTGAATGCGGTTCTTGCAGGATAGTATGTCCATATTCAAATATTTCTTTTAGATATCCTAGATGGGGAAAAGGCATAGGATATAGATACGGATAGGCTTATCTATATCGTATTAATTTATTATTTATGAAGATATCAATTATTGGTTCTGGAAGACTAGGTAGCACAACAGCTTTTGAATTAATAAATAGAGAATTAGCTAGCGAGATAGTATTAGTAGATATCATACCTAACCTTCCTCAAGGAGAAGCAATGGATTTAAATCAAATGAGCGCTGAAAAAGGCAAAAATATAGTTGTATATGGCTCAAATGATTATAAGGATATCAAAGACACCTCTATTGTAATTGTTACTGCAGGCGTTGCAAGAAAACCTGGAATGACCAGGATGGATTTATTGAAAACTAACGCGCCAATAGTAAGAGATGTTACGAAAGAAATAGTGAAATATGCAAAGGATTCTATAATCATTGTAGTTACCAATCCTATGGATGTTATGACTTATGTTGCACTTAAGACAAGCAATTTTGAAAGAAACAGAGTCATTGGGATGGGAGGTCAATTAGATTCGGCAAGATATAGAGAAATACTCAGCCAAATGCTTAACATTTCTAGGTCTTCAATAAAAGCATTAGTAATAGGAGAGCATGGTGAAACCATGTTTCCCATTCCTAGATTTTCAATCGCAGGCTATAAAAGAGTCTCGGAATTGTTGGATGCGGAGAAAATTAAAGAAGCTGAGGAAAAGACGAGGAAAATAGCTGCAGAAGTGATTGCACTAAAAGGAGCAACAGTGTTTGCGCCGATAAGCTGTATAGCGACGTTGGTAGAGAGTATAGTAAAAGATAAAAAAGATATGTTACCTGTTTCAGCATATTTGCAAGGAGAATATGGGGTAAAAGATGTATGCATAGGAGTTCCTGCAATAATAGGAAGAAATGGTATCGAAAAAATTATTGAATTAGATCTAAACGAAGAAGAAAAAGCAAGATTTGGTGCAAGCGTTAATACAATAAGGAAGGCAATCGAAGAAATATTGACATTGAAGATCATCGAATAAAGAATAAATTTTCCGTAATTATTTTTTGATTATGCCTTTAGAATATAAAGGAATTACTATATCTTGGCTAGGGCATGATAGTTTTAGAATAAAATTCCAAGGTAAGATAATATATATCGATCCATACAATTTGAAAAAGAGCTATGAGCCGGCTGACGTTATATGTGTTTCTCATAATCACTTCGACCACTTAAGTTACGATGACTTAAAGAAACTAGTTGTCGATAAGACAGTGTTAGTAGGGGCACAGGAATGTAAGGATGGATTCGACAAATTCAAAAAGAATAAAAAGATTTACTTACTACCTGGACAGGAGATAGAAGTTGAGGGTATAAAAATTAAAGCAGTTCCTGCATACAACATAAATAAATTTAGAAGCCCCGGAGTAGTATTTCATCCTAAAAGCGATAATAAAATAGGATTTGTTCTGAATATAGGCGGTGTCACTATTTATCATGCTGGTGATACTGATAATATACCAGAAGTAAAAGGCCTTAAACCTGATATTGCGCTATTACCTGTTAGCGGAACATATGTCATGACTAAAGAAGAAGCAGTTCAAGCTGTTAAAGATATTATGCCTAAAATAGCTATACCAATGCATTATGGAACAATTGTAGGAACAGAGCAAGATGCTATTTATTTCAAGAATAATGCGCCGAAAGAAATAGAGGTACACATACTTCAGCCTGAATAAGAAAATATTTTTTCTATATGCTCTTTAGATAGATTTCTACCCGTCAATATCGCAACGGCTTTACTTTCTTTTTCTAACTTATGCTTCAATAAATAAGATATTGCAGCGCCTGCACTTGGCTCAATCAATATTCTTTCTTTTTCGAAAAGTAATTTAGTAGCATTGATTATTTCTTCTTCGCTCACCAACGCTACTTCATCAACTCTATCTTTCACAATTTTAAATACTAAATCTCCGATTCTTCTTACAGCTAAACCTTCAGCTATAGTATTTGTTCCTTTTGTTGTGATTATTTCTCCTGATTTTAAGGCATTATATAATGATGGATTTCCTTCAGGTTGAACTGCAATGATTTTAGTTTTTTTACTAATTTCTTTAATCACGAAAGAAATACCAGCAATTAAACCACCGCCTCCTACAGGTATGATAACGTAGTCTATATTTTTAAGTTGTTCTATTAATTCTAATGCAATCGTTGCTTGTCCTTCAATTACTCTTAAGTCGTCAAAGGCATGAATGAAAAGTCCATTCCTTTCTTTCGCATATTCTTTTGCGAAAACTGTAGCTTGATCAGAATATTCTCCTTTATAAATGATTTCTCCTCCATAGGATTGTATTAACGATAACTTGTAAGATGTAGCTACTGTAGGTGCAAAGATAACAGCTTTTTTGTTCAATTTCTTAGCTAAATAAGCCACTGCAATACCGTGATTCCCACTTGATGCTGTTACGAAAAGATCTCCTTCAAAACCTTTTTCGATTTCATATAATGCTTTGTTTGAAGCACCTCTTATCTTAAAAGATCCTACTTCTTGCATGAATTCACATTTTAAATATAAGTTTATGCCAAACAATTGAGAAAGAATATTACTTTTAACTAAAGGCGTCTCAATAACTAGTTCAGATATTCTTTTTCTAGCTTTAAAGATATCCTCTAGATTTAAAAGAGCTTCATTCATTAAGAATAATTAGGACATGCATATAGAAAAACGCTCAGACATAAGCGCAAGAAAAGTTAAGCTGCCAGAAGAAGAAATACTTCCAGTAATAGAAAGATATTTGAAGAGAATAGAAATGATGCATGAAAAAGGAAGTTTTAGGAAATTAATTGTGCCTTTAGGAAAACAGAACATTGAAATTCTAAGCAAATTAGTTAAGGAGAAGCTTGGGGTTGAAATAGAATGTATACCCGTCAATAGCGCTGAAAATCTTTACGCTATTTTCCCTAAGAAACAGATTGAATCAAAGAGGAAACTTCTTCCTTAATCTTCAATAATAAAGATCTTAGTTTTTCATAATTTTCCTTGTATTTTCTAAGCTCTTCTAATTCTTTTCTATAGTTTTCTAAACGTTCTCTGATCGTATTAATTTCAATTTCGTAGTTTTTCCTTTGTTCTTCTATTGCCTTATCTAATTTGAGAAGTTGCTCGCTTAGTCTTCTTATTTCATCTTCATATTTCTTTTTAATTTGCTCTTCAGAAACATATCTTATTATTTTAAGATCGCTAAAGATTAGCTTGTTATTTGTTTTATCGTATTGAACTTTTACAGTCAATCTAATAGGATCTGTCTTTTCAATCTTCAGCTCTTCTACTATCTTGCCATAAAGAGATTTATTGAAATCCGCAACGTCTCGAATTATTACTTCTGAAGGTGCTATCTTTTTCAATATTGCTAATACTGTCCTTCTAACCTTATCTGCAAATATAGCTGCAGGGATGACACCTGTATTTATTTCATATATCTCACTTAACTCGCTCACAATATATTTATAGATTAAAAAATTAAATTTTTAATAATCTTCTCGCATTTTCATAAAATATTTTTTTAATCGTTGTCTCCTTTAAATTTATCTGTTTAAGTTCTTCAATAATTCTACTAGGATTTAACATTGGATAATCACTTCCGAACAATACTTTATCTTGAATTAGAGAATCAGCATACCTAAAGACAATATTAGGTATATATTTAGGAGACCAGCCACTTATATCGATGTAAACATTTGCTTTATGATAAGCAACAGCCAGCGCTTCCTCATACCAAGGCCAGCCAAAATGAGCCATGATAAAATCAACGTTATCAAACTTTGAAGCGACTTTATCGACATATATAGGTCTTCCTAAATCTAGAATTATTCCACCACCCCCTCTATTTCCAGCACCTATTCCTGTTATGCCTGTATGAAGAACTATAGGCAATTCTTTTCTTGAAGCATATTCATATACTTTATTCAAAATTTCGTTATCAGGAGTTATTCCTAATAATTGAGGATGAATCTTGATACCTTTTAAGCCTAAAACTTCAATAGCATACTTCAGATCCTCAATTGGATTTTGCAAACTGAAACCTGCGAAACCTATGAATAATTCTTCGTCAGCCTTCATTATTTCCTTTATATGTTCGTTTGGGATTGAACCATACCCTGTAAGTGCTGAAAATAAAGGCAACAATACTGCTTTTGTTATTCCTTGCTTCTTCAAATCTTCTATAATTTCATTGATTGCTAGAATTTTTGATTTAGACCTGAAATAATTTAGTGTTGTTTCATAATACTTACCTAAGGCATTTACGAATTCTTTGGTAGGAGGATGAACGTGGAAATCTATTATTTCCATTAGATGAATTCGATATTTTCTGATTTAGTCAATATACCTTTGTATAAGAAATCTATTTGCCTTAAAGTTAAATAATAATCGAAATCAGTTAAAGCAGATATTGCATCAATTGGAACGATTACTTTATACCATCTCAAAGCTGCGCTACCTGCGGTGTGCAAAACACAGATATTCGCTACAGTACCAGTTATAACAGTATTCTTTATGTTATGTATTCTTAGTACATGATCTAAAGATGTTCCATAAAAAGCATCGTATCTTAACTTTTTAATTAGAATATCACCTTCTATAGGTTTCAATTCATCTACTATCTCTGCACCCCAAGTATTTTGAACAGCATGTTCTCCCCAAATAGCGAATTCTGGATCATTTTTTATATGCCAATCTTGAGTATAAACGATTAAGACATTCTTCATCCTTGCTTTTTCTATTAGTTTTTTTATTACAGGGATTGTATTCAAAGAGCTGAGTACAAATAGCTTACCTTTGGGATGTGAAAAGTCGTTTTGCATATCAACGATGATCAAAGCAGTTGACTTGCTTTCTAAATCTACTTTCTCAGCTATTTTATAAGTAGGAATTTCTAAGCTCATGATTAACTATTAAATAAAGAACGATTTAAATCTCAAAATTAATTAACAATGAGCTGATTTTCAATTGCTTCTATTTGGTTAAATGTAAAATGTTTTAATTGGAACGATAACATATCCCTTGTTTTAATATTATTATGAAGCCATGACAGGAAAACTCCATTTGAAACCAGCATACAATAGCATAAAGTCTATTGTGAAATTAGATACCAAGGTAATACGATTTTGAGGTAAACTCACAATCAAAACATACTTTATAAAAGTTTATCATGCCCTTGATGAAAATATACCAAGTAGAAGCTGGTATGATAAATGTGTCAATTATCGCCAAAGTAAAGGATCAAGTGTTTGAAAATGGAAAATATAAAACAATATTAGGAGACGAAACAGGTGAAATATCAATGTTGTTTAGTGAAAAAATACCTGTAGGCACGGTGATGAAAATCGAGAGAGCCTATGTTTACAGATATAGAGGAAAGCTTTGCATAACGCCCACGAAAAAAGGAAAGATTAGCCGGTATTAATGATATTTTACAGAATGAAAAAGTTTTTTTAACTTTGCTTTTACATAATCATGCAAATATCGCTTAGATACGATAGTTAGATATTCTCAATTATGCATGCTTATAATTAATTAACACATCGTAGAGGCTATTTTTGAATAGAACAATCAAAAAGTGCTTTTAAATAAGACGTGAGTTTTACTATGCCTTGTGTGATAAAATGCTCAACATGCGGTTTCAGATTTTTCAACGATAAAGAAGATATAACTTCGCCTAAAGATATCTTGCGAAGATATTCATTCAAATGCCCAAGCTGCTTGAGCAAGCTTACGTTTGATTACAGTAAAATTAGCATAGCCGTAGCTACTGATATCCATACGTATAGAAGACCAAGCATTTCAATGAGAACACTTAGAGTTAAAAGTATACGAGAAAGAATTCTTGAATAAATAAACTTTTAATAACCTTATGTATTTTAAACATTCTTAGTGCAATTCATTTATAAAGAGTTATGCCCCAATGATGGAAATGATATAACCTCAAGTAGACTTGAGAAGGGACTTGTTTGTGAAAAATGTCTCCCAGACGCTCATGCTATTCGATCGCATGAAGAGCTCATTAAATATTTAGAGGAAAATAACCTGATTGGAGGTAAGCTTAAAGAATATAAAGAGTTGGAGGCGCAACTAAAAGAATTTGAAGAATTTTCAAAAATACTCTATGAAAGTTTAACACCAGCACAAAAGAGCTGGTTTGTGAAAGCTGCTAGGAATGAGAGTTTTGCAATCACTTATCCAACAGGTTTGGGTAAGACTTCATTTGGAGTTCTTCTTGCTCTTTACACAATATATAATAAAAACGAAAAGAAGGTTTTCTTTATAGTACCTACTAAATTATTGGTTTTAAGACTTTCAGAAAGACTTCAAGAAATAGCTGATAAAAAGGGTTTAAAACTAAAAATCATAAAATCAGGAGAAAAGAAAGAAAATATTATTAACTCATTAAGGAATAGAGAATTTAATATAGCTGTTTTCACGCCAAGATTCCTCATTTCTAATAAAGATGTCTTAACCAGTTCAGAATATACTGGAATCGCAGATCTTATATTCGTTGATGATGTCGATGCATTACTTAAAAGTTCTAAAGCTATCGATATAGTCTTAAATTTGTTAGGTTTCGAAGAATCAATTCAGGCTGAGCTTAGAAAGATAATAAAAAGAACCTCTAGAGAGGATACGGAAGCGAAAACTAAAGTACTAGAGGAGATAGAAGCGTATAAGAAACAAAGAAAGATTGGCCAATTGATTTTTTCAAGCGCAACTACACGGTATACTTCCTCTAGGCTAAGATTATTGAGATACTTATTAAACTTTGAACCTGGCTCATCATTAGAAGTTTTCAGAAACATTAAAGAAGTTTATAAGTTCACTAAAAATGAAATTAATGACTGCATTAAAATTGTAAAGAAGTTAGGAGAAGGTGGATTAATTTTTGTTTCAACAGATAAACCTTCTGATTATCTTGAAGAAATAGCTAGTAAACTTGAGGAAGAAGGTATTAAATGTGAAATAGTTTCTGGAAAAACAAACGCTAAAAAAATCATAGAAAAATTCGAAAAAGGTGAAGTAAAGATCTTGATTGGTCATGCAATTTTCTATGGACCTTTGGTTAGAGGAATAGATATGCCAGCAAAAGTAAAATATGCCTTATTTGTTGGTGTGCCTAAATTTAAATTCTCATTTAGAATATTTGAAAGAAATCCTCTAAGAACTCTTTGGCTAGCAGGTTTAGTTGTTAACTTCATAGAAGATTTCAATACAAGAAGAGCTATACTAGAGACGGCTGATAAATTGAAAAACGAAACACAAAAATTCACACCAGAAGCCTTAAGAGCTTTAGCACATATTGAGAAAGTTGAAACTCAAATGCGCATATTCGAGTTGACTAAAAAACTATATGATTTGCTTAAAGAAACATTGAAAGATGAAAACCTTGTAAGAAAGCTAGAAGAAAAAAAAAGACTTAAAGTCCTTGAAGAAAAAGGAGAAAAATTCTTTTTAATTCCTGACTCCTTAACTTATATTCAAGCTTCTGGAAGGACAAGTAGGCTATACTATGGCGGAATAACAACAGGCTTATCGATAATACTTGTTGATGATAAAAATATATTCGAAGGATTGAAACTCCAATTGAATTTAAGAAGTGAACTTTTCAAATTTATGAATTATAAAGAATATGAAAAAGAAAAAGAAAAAATCCTTGAATTAATACGAATAGAAAGGGAGGCTATAGAGAAAAGAGATTTAAAGAAATTGAAAGAACTCAAGAAGCTTGAACTCAAAACTGCTTTATTTGTTGTAGAATCTCCAACAAAGGCAAGAACTATATCTTCATTTTTTGGTAAACCTGTGGTCAGACTGGTTAAAGGGTTGAGAGTTTACGAATGTGTTTCAGATAGATACATCCTTTATATTACTGCAACAAGGGGCCATATATTTGATCTTGTTTATACACATGACCCCAATAATGGGTATTATTATGGTGTATTGAAAAAAGATGGTTACATACCTATATATTCTACAATAAAGAAATGCAACAATTGCGGTGCCCAATTTAGTGAATATTTAAAAGAAAAAGGAAAATGCAATTATTGTGGAAGTGATAAAATAGTTGATCAAATTAAAACTGTAGAAGCTCTTCAAGAATTAGCACAGGAATGTGACTTGGTAATAATAGCTACAGATCCTGATTCTGAAGGAGAAAAAATAGCGAAAGATGTTTATTTAGCTGTTAAGCCTTTCGCTAAAGAAATTAAAAGAGCTGAAATGCATGAAATAACTTTAAGGGCTTTCTTAGATGCCTTAGATAATTTAAGAGACGTAAATGATAAACTTGTTGAAGCTCAAGTTGTAAGAAGAATAGGTGATAGATGGGTAGGATTTAGTTTAAGCAATATAGTTCAACAAGAATTCAAACGAAGGACTTTGGGTATAGGAAGAGTACAAGGACCTGTATTACATTGGATAGTAGAGAATTATAAAAATAGTAAAAAAGAAAAGAAAAAAATTGCTGTATTTCATACTAAAATCAATGATATAAGATTAAGAATAATATCAAAAAGCATAAATATTAAGAAAAGGAACTTAAAAAATATACTTAAAAATATAAAAATAAAAGTATCTAAAATTAAAAAGAAACAAGAACTAATAAAACCTCCAGTTCCCTTCTCTACTACTGAATTATTGACATATGCAATACCTCGAATAAAGGCTTCATCAGACAAAATCATGAAATTAGCTCAAGATCTTTTTGAAGCAGGCTTGATAACATATCATAGAACTGATAGCCATTATATTAGTTATGTTGGATTCGAAATAGCAAAAAGGTATCTTGAAGAAAAGAACCTTATTGAATTACACAAACAGCGTCAATATGGTAAAAAAGCTACACATGAATGCATTAGACCAACTAGACCGTTAGATAGAACAGAATTGGAAAGCGCTATTGCTACAGGACAAATCAGGATACCTATACAATTAACTCCACAGCATTATCAGCTATATGACTTAATATTTAGGGTTTTTATAGCTTCACAAATGAAAGAGGCAAAAACAATTACGTATGAAATTTCATTCGAATCATTGAAGGTGCCAATCAATGGTGAAATGAAAGAAATAAAGCTTAACTCAATCAAGTTAAATATCAAGACAGATGAGAATAGTTTCGCAAAGATTTATTCGATACCAACTTATCCTCAATTGGAAAACATCAAAGAAGGTGATGCATTTGAGGTTGAAGACGTTCAGCTAATTAAGAAGAAAAAAGCACTATTTACAGAAGAGGAAATCATAAGTAAAATGAAAGAAGAAGGTATAGGGAGGCCTTCTACATACGCTATAATTATTAAAAAATTAATAGAGCATGGTTATGTTTTTAAATCACCTAATAAACAGGCCTTGATTCCTACTAAAACAGGTATAGCACTAATAGAGAAACTTAAGAAAGAATACAAATGGGTTACAGATGTAGAATTAACAAAGAAATTTGAAGAAACTACGGATAGTATAGAAAAAGGAGAACGTAATGAAGCAGAGATAACAAAAAAACTTGATGAATTCTTTGAAAGATTCTATGAATTGAAAAAGCCGACACCAATAGATACCCTCTTAGCATGACGCTTGCGGTATTCCTTGCTGGTGGAGAAGGTACAAGATTAAGACCTTTAACTGTTTCGAAGCCAAAGCCTTTAGTAAAAGTACTTAACATTCCTGTGCTTACTTATAATTTAATTAGAATAAAAAATATCGGAATTAAAGAAGTAAAAATCACACTGCATTACCTTCCTCAACTAATTATATCTGAATATGGAGATGGTACAAGTTTAGGTTTAAACATCGAATATTCTGTAGAAGAAAGACCATTAGGTACTGCAGGAGGTATAAGAGAAGCTGTAGGAAATACGAATGATAAAATCATTGTAGTAAGCGGTGATTTGATAACAGATTTCAATCTAAAAGAAATGCTGGAATTTCACAATAAAAGAGGTAGCCTTATGACCATTGCTCTCAGCTATTCTGAAGAACCTTACCAGTTTGGCATTGCTAAGCTAAACGAAGAAGGTAGAATAGTTAGATATCTCGAAAAGCCATCGCCTACTGAAGTATTCAGCAACTATATAAATGCAGGTATGTATATTTTAGAACCTGAAGTTCTCAAATATATACCCAAGTCTAGCGAATTCGATTTCAGCAGAGATTTGATACCTATTCTATTATCTAAAGGCGAACCAATATACGGATTCTACTCAAAATGCTATTGGAGAGATATAGGAACAATTGAACAATATTTGCAATGTAATCATGAATTGCTTAAAAGAGAATCTCAAGAATTATATGAAATTGCAATAAAAAATCAAAAAATAAGAAAAGATATACCAAATTTGATCGAACCTTCTTTAGTTAATGAGGAGGCTGTAATTAAGGAAGGAGCGAAAATAGGACCATTTACAATAATAGATGAAGAAGTAATAATAGGCAATAATTCGATTATTAGCGGAAGCGTTATAAGCAAAGGAGCATACATAGGTGAAAGATGTTCAATAATATCAAGTATAATAGATAAATATGCTAAGATTCATGATAAGACAACTATATTCGAGAATTGCGTGATAGGAGAAAGAACGATAATTGGTAGAGGAACAGAAATCAGGCCTAACGTAAGAATATGGCCTGATAAATACGTTGATGAAAATATGATAGTTACATCGAATATTGTAACTGCAAGCAAAATATTTAGATCAATGTTCAATCAGGGGCTTATTCGTTTAACATTGAATTCTGAAATAACGCCTGAATATGCTGCTAAGTTTGGTAAAACCATAGCTAATATTATTAAAAGCGGAGAATTGATTTCTATTGCTTCTAGTTCTAGAAAAATATTAGAGTTGATTGGCTTACCTATGATTTCTGGAGCAATTTCTGCAGGAAATAATGTTGCGAATTTGGGAATTTTTCCGATGAGTGTGGCAAGACTAGCTAGTCAGTACTTTAAATCAAAATTCGGCATATATCTATTGTTAAATGAAAGGAATCAGGCAGAAGTTATTATACACCTATTTGATGAAATAGGCTCGAACATTGATGAAAAAACAGAAAAGAAAATAGAAAATTTATTTTATAGAGAAGAATTCAGATCAGTTGATATAAAAAATATTGGAAATTTTGTTAATATTGATATAAATTATATAGTAGAGTATTATGTTAAAGTTTTAAAAAAGTTATTTGGAAATGATCTCAATAATGAGGTATATTTCATTTTAGAAAGAGGAGAGGAACTATTAAATTTCCTTTCAATACTTAAAAAAACAGGTTTTAATATATCTTTTGTAAACGATTTTAAAAAAATTCATGAATTAAAAAAAGATAGTCTAATTGTGAAAAGCGATAATAGCTTCAGTAGTTTAGATTTACTCAATCATGAAGGAGAAATTATCAATTCAGGAAAAAGAATTTTACTCGAACTTTATTCTATTAGAGAAAACCTAAGCAAAAGAACCTTACTAGCACCGAAATTTTTATGCGATGAAGCAGTGAGATATCTTCAAGGTTTAGGATTTGAGATTGTTCAAAAAAATTTAATATTTAGAGATTATAGCAAAAATTTAACAAGTAAAGACTTTATTATCCTTGAACCTTTTCATGCTATAGGTATTTCTCCTCTTCCTTATTTTGATGCGATAGCTTCTTCGATTTCAATTAGCAAATTGTTAATAAAAAAGAATTATACGTTAAAAGATGCACTGGAAATGCTTCCTGAACATTTCATCGTTTATGAATTTGAGGAAGCACCACTTGAAAAGATATCAAAAATTATCGCTGAATTAGGAAAAGAGGAAGATATTGAAACTGCAGGAAACTCTGCAATTATTAATGATGAAGCAAGATGTCTGATTCAGCCCTCTATTTTCGCAGCAGGATTTGATATCATAGCTTCTTCAATAAGTTATGAAAAAGCCTTAAAATTTGCAACAATTGCGAAGAAGTATATAAATAAAATAAGGAATAAAACTTAGAGCCGATGATGAAAAGGTTTCCGCATGACTTATGATTATTCCAGGGGTAGCTGAGGATTTTATAAGTAAATTTATAAGGCAATTTTTCATTTTTTTATTAAAGGTTATCAATGCAAAAATTAAAAACCCTCAATAAGAGGGTAAACGTATACGTTGCAGATTCTCTTCTTTGTAAAGGCAAAGGGTTATTTTCGGCAAAGAGTTTTCAAAAAGAAGAGCTCGTCTATGAATTTGAAGGTGAATATATAAAAGGAGATCTTTCGAACATCTCAAATCCTTATGTATTACAGCTCGATATAGGTTTGTACTTTTTACCTTTTAATGAAGGAAAATATCTTAACCATTCCTGTGAACCGAATTGCAAAATTGTATGGGAAAATAATAGAGTTCTATTAATTGCTATAAAAGATATTAAAAGAGATGAAGAATTATCTTATAACTATAATACTACTGAATTTGAAATGGGACCTGATTGGTTCATATGTTCTTGTGGATCAAATAGTTGTTATAAAGTTATAAAGGGTTTCAAATATTTAAGTAAAGAACAAAAATACAAAATTAAAGATTTAATTTTACCTTATTTATATAAATTTTTATAGCATATTTTTTTATACATTTTAATATTTAGATTTATAAATGGGATAACTTATTTTCAAGACGTGAATAAGAGGATTTACATTATTATTGGTGCAATTATTATAGCTGCAATTGTGGTTCTGATGGTATATATTCAGTCTCAGCAAAGCCCTAAACTTGTTGGCACGACTGTTTTCAATCCACCTTTAAACACTTCAGATTTTATCTTATATGATACGAACGGAAATAAAATAGAGCTGAATCAACTTTATGGAAAGGTGATAGCGATGTCTTTTGTATACAGAAATTGTCCAGATGTATGCCCTATCATAATGAGACATTTTAAACAAGTTGCAGAAGAACTTAACAAAGAAGGATACAAAGGAAAGTATATAATGCTACTTATATCAGTTGATCCTGACAGAGATGCAATACAAGCTAAAAGTTTTATGGAAAAAATGGGAATGCCAGATGATGTTCATTATCTTGTTGCACCTAAAGGAGAATTGCAAAATGTATGGAAGGCTTATGGCGTATTCGTAGAAATACCTACTAACAAGATGGGAAATTATACTGTTACCCATACAGCAATAGTATATGTAATAGATAAACAATTAAGGATAAGAGTAGCTTTTGGACATCCAGGATTTTGGTCCCCAAACGATTTATTACAAGATATGATAATATTAATTAAAGAATGAGGATTTCAAAACTTATTAAAAATAAAACTTTTGTTTTAAGCTTCTTAATTACTATCATCTCCTATATTGTTTCGTTAATAGTTATACAATGGCTTTTAAGTTATCATCCACCTTCAAACTTTGGCTTATTCAGCAGACCTGATTCAACCAAATTCATACCCAGCTATAATGATATTGTAGTTATTTGGATAGCTTCACAACAAACAGTGGCTGGTCAATCTAATTTTGAATGGCTCACAACAATCACTTTAACAACTTTTCTCCTGCTCATTTTGCTTGCATTCATTACTTCTTTTAATATATCTCTTGCTAGTCAATTGAACATTGCTAAGAAAACTGCAACATGCGGAGCATTTACAAGCATAGCTGGCTTATCTTTAGCTACCTCTGCTATTTCTGCATGCCCAGCTTGTGGAACTGCTGCAGCATTTACTTTAGTTCAAGCGATAATGGTTGGTTTAACAGGTTCTGCTATAGGAGCATCGACGTTGTTTGTTAATATAAGCAATGCAATTCTAATTTCAGCTATAATAATAAACCTAATACTCACATATGTATTGCTAAGGAAAATAAAGAAGGAAGAAATTCTTAATATTAAATGGAAACCTATTATAAAGAAGTAAAAATTGAGATTAAGATTGGGGACTTATTGGAAGAAAATACTGAAGCAATAGTTAATCCTGCAAATTCATTAATGATAATGGGCGGAGGCGTAGCTGGGGCTATAAAAAATAAAGGTGGAAGAGAAATCGAAGAAGAAGCTTTGAAGTATGCTCCAGTACCAATAGGAAAAGCTGTAATAACTAAAGCTGGCAAACTAAAAAGCAAATACGTTATTCATTCTCCAACAATGGAAAGACCTGCAATGTTGACTAACAAAGATAAAGTTTATAATGCAACTAAGGCAGCATTGGAAGCAGCATATGCAAAGAATATAAAATCCATAGCTTTTCCAGCGATGGGCACAGGTGTGGGAGAGTTGTCTTTTAAAGAAGCATCAGAAGCAATGTTGAGAGCGATTAAAGATGCAATAGATTCAGGTATGAAATTTGAAAAGATAAGCATAATCCTTAGAGAAAAAGAAGCTTATGAGGAGTTCAGCAAATCTATTATCATTTTCAAATGAAAGCTGTACTAATCTTCGGAAAACATGATGCTAGAGTCGTTGATATAGATATACCTAAGATTTCTAATGATGAAATAAGAGTTAAATTACTTGAATGCGGAATATGTGGAACGGATATAGAAAAGTATGAAGGAGATTTCTTAACGCCTCCTATATTAGGACATGAAACTGTTGGAATTATAGATGAAGTTGGAATAGACATTAAAGATTTCAAAAAAGGACAGCGCGTATTCGTTCATCATCACGTACCTTGTAGAGTTTGCTATTATTGTCTTAAGGGAGATTTCACTTTATGTGAACAGTTTGTAAAATTTAATTTAGACCCATGCGGCTTGGCAGAATATTTTAGAGTTCCTAGCGAAATAATAAGAAAGAAAGGGGTTTTCGTACTAAGCGATAAAATAAGCGATGATAGAGCTACATTTATCGAACCTTTAGCATGTTGTATAAGAGCACTGAATAAAATTAAGCCAGAAATAGGAGAGAACATAGCAGTCTTTGGAGCCGGACCTGCAGGTTTACTTCATCTACTGTTATTAAAAAAAGTTTATGGAGCTAAAACTGCAATCGTCGAAATTAATGAAAAACGCTTAGAAGTAGCTCAAAAAATCGATGCTGAATTGGTTATAAATCCTTTGAAACATAATACGATTGAGCAATTAAAAGATTGGTCTCATGGAAGAGGTATTGATGTTGCAATCGTAGCTACAGGTAACATTGAGGCGGTTAAGCAAGCAATGAAATCTTTAAGAAGGGGAGGCAAGCTATGTTTATTCGGAAGTCCTAAAAAAGGAGCTGAAATAATCCTAGACTTAAGTTATGTTTTTATAAACGAGATTAAGATCATACCTTCTTATTCTACTACTGAATTCGAGATAATGCAATCTATATCTTTATTGGAAAGTAGCACAATTGAACCTGAGATATTAATATCACACAAATTCAAGCTAGAAGAAGCTGTTGAAGCTTTAGAAAAGACAAGAAAAGGTGAAACAATTAAAGCTGTTATAGTAAATACTTAAATAAGCACCGAATCAACGAGCTCTTCTAGACCTTCTTCAGAATTTGTTAAAACCTTATCAAAGCTTACAATTATGAAATCTAAGCCCAAATCTTGAGCGTATCGATAGACTTCTAATAATTCTTGTTTGGTAGGATATCTAGCGATTTCTGCATATCTTTTATCATATTTCGGAGATAATGGATTGCAGAAATTATCAGGATGATATTGATACATTATATTAACTAAAACGTCTGGCATATTTTCAAGTATCCATTTCAAAACTGGTTTTGAGCAACATTCTACATGATTTGGCATGATCAAATGCCTTATTACCATATTGTCTCCCCATTCATATACTAGTTTATGATTTTTAGAGACGGTTTCGAAATACCAAGGAGTACGCGACAACTTTATAGCACAATTATTGTTTCCGAATTTGAAATCAGGTAAATAAATATCCACAATTTCCCTTAATAATTTCATAAGTTTATCACTCATGAAGAAATTTGAGTTCCACAAAATGGGTGTATTAAATTCATTATAATAATAAGCATTTCTAGGATCCATTTTATAAATGAAGAAATCGGAATATGCATTCAGAATATAATTTAGATCTTTTTGGGAAGGTTTCAATTCGCACAATTCCTTTATTGCTTCAATTATTGTATGGAAATGAATAGTTGGTTCTCCGCCTACAAGATTTATATTATGACAACCTTCCATTCTTAATTGCCACATCATCAAAGCTAATTGTCTTGGTGTTATAGGGATTCCATTAAATCTATCTGTGCTAATATCGCCATTTTGGCAAAAGGCACAGCGCATATTGCAACTAGTGAAGAATATCGTACCTGAACCCATAGTACCGCGGAATACTAATTCTTCTCCTCTATGATGAAAATAACTACTTACTCTGGAAATATCTTCTAATTGACATGTTCCTAGCTTTTCGCCTTTTGTTCTATCTACTCTACAATTCCATCTACAAAATTCACAATGTTTTAAAAGACGTTTAGTTAATTCAACTTTAAGATCAAGAAAATTAGGATGAGCGACTGGTATATCTTTGATTTTAACCTCTTCTTGCTTAACTTTTTGGAATAGATCAAGAAATTCTTCAGATAGCCTATCATGTTCTTCCCACAACTCATCTTCATTAGAATTTTTGAGATCTAAAGAACAGGAAATGCGTCTACAAATTAAATACTTAGCAGGTTTCTTATTTATAGAGACTTCATAGTACCAATTTAATTTCCTTCTTATATTCTCATATGACCAAACCCAAAGTTTTTCAAAACTCATCCACTAATTTAATGTCACAAAAGACCTTTATTTCTTAATATTTCATCCAATTTTTTAGCATTTCTACAAATAATATGCAGAGTAGTGTTCTCATTTATGTTTAACTCTCGGATTCTTTTACTATCTTCGATTTCTTTGCCTTTATAGATTATTTTGAAAAGTTCTGGATGATCAGCAAGTTTATATTTTTCTAATATTCGTTTTTTTAAATCAAAAATGTTTTCGTTAGGATCGATTTCTAAATTTACAATTTTTTTATTAAAAATAGAAAAAGAAATTGTTTCCTTAAAAATAAAAGTCTCGTTTATTTTTATTCTCACATTATATAGATGCCCATTTCTTTGGCTATTTGTTTTAGTCTTTCTATTCTTTTCTTTGTTGAAGGATGTGTTGAGAACCATTCAATAACATCTTCAGCAGTGATGCCCTTTCTGAAAGGATTCGCTATCCATAAAGATGCAGTCGTTTGTGGAGCGTCTAATCTTGCTCCAGACATTATGTAGTTTTCTATTTTAGTTAAAGCAGAAATTAAATCTTGAGGTTTGCCTGTCAATTTTGCAGAAGTGTAGTCAGCTAGATATTCTCTAGCTCTAGATATTGCTAATTGAATTAAAGAGGCTGTGAATGGTGCAAGAATATAAGTTGCTAGCGCTAATGCTACTTCACCTCCATTCCTACCTCTTGCTAATACTACTAAGAACAAGAAATATGCTAACCAAGTTATTGCAGAAGCGATAGCAGCCGCAATAGTAGCTATTAATACATCTCTATTAACAACGTGTCCTATTTCATGACCGAATACAGCTTCTAGTTCGTTATCATTCATTATCGTTAATAAACCTGTGGTAGCTGCGACTACAGCGTGACCAGGACCTCTTCCTGTAGCAAATGCATTAGGCTGAGGTGCATTAACAATAGCTACTTTCGGTTTCTTTATTCCTGCTTTCGCTGCAACTCTTTCAACAATTCTATGTAATCTAGGAGCTTCAGCTTCACTTACTATTCTAGCACCTGCACTATAAAGTACAAGCTTGTCTGATATGAAGTAGAAAATGATATTTAGTATCAAGGATAGTATGAGAAAAGCGAAAGCTATTGTTATGCCTCCTATCAAATAGCCTATGCCTACTAATATCGCTCCAAGCACTGCCATCAAAAAAACCGTTTTAACGTAAATCTTAAGTGCGTAGACCATTACGATTATAAATTTCAAGAAGCTTATTTTTAAACTTTTAGTCAAACTTAAATCTCTTTAAGACGTAATAAGTGATGGTGGCTGTTCCTAAATTGATGCCTGATGAGATCATTTCTAGAGCAGTATACCCTATGATAAGAGCAATGATTGCTAAACGCCTTGTTGAGAGATATCATTTTAATCAAAAGGAAGTTGCAAATGTTTTGGGAGTTACACAAGCAGCGATAAGTTACTACTTATCTGATAAAAGAGCTATAACAAAACAATTCTTTGAAAATGAAGAAATTAAGGAAATGGTAAATAAGCTGACTGATGATTTTGTAAGTAATAAGATAGGAAAAGACGACTTAATTATAGGAATGGTCAGAATAGTCAATTACATAACAAACACAAGAGCTTTATGCTCAATTCACCAATTCTACGAGAAAGATTTGCGGATTAACGAATGTAATGTTTGTTCAGAAAGATTTTCATCTGCTTCCGATTTGATAAAGATTCTACGTAGAAATGGGAAGTGAAAAAATTAAATCATTTTGTCCCTATTGTCATAAGATAACCGAAAAAGAAAGGATTGGAGTAGAAGGTGTTTGGGCAGTTTATAGATGCGTCGTTTGCAAAAATTCGGTCCTTCTACCGCCATAGATTCATAATGACTTAAAAAGACGAAAGCAGCTATAAATCATAGAAGTTATAACAAAAAGGTACTTAAACTAAATTCAATCCTAAATAGAGAATTTAGAAAAATTGTTCAATGCTAAACCGAGAAGGAAGATCCACAACTGCAAGAATATACTGCATTGGGGTTATCTATTTTGAAACCTGAAGCCATTAAGGTTTCAACGTAATCTATACTTGCACCCTTCAAGTATTTAGCGCTATATTTATCGATAATAACTTTTACTCCTTCGACTTGATACACATAATCGTCATCCGTCTCGGTATCGAAGGTCATTCCATAAGAGAAACCTGCACAGCCTCCACTAGCAATATATATTCTTAAACCTAAGTTTGGATCATTTTCTTCTTTTAAAAACTCCTTTACCTTATCAATTGCTTTCTTCGTAAACGTGACAATTGGTTCTTGAATTTCTACTGCCATTGGATATAGAGTAGTTTAAGAATTATTTATATTTTACTCTACATAACCTCTTTACCTTTATACACCCTATTTTTCCAAATTATTCCTTTCTTAAATCTATAGTAAGAATAAACTATAATAAATATAATGAATATTATAGGAACAAAATAAATTAAACTATAAATTGGATTAACATTAAGTTTGTAATACATAACACCAAATCTAAATAAATAAAATAGATATAGAATTTCTGAAAAAGGAAAATAAAGAATTTTTTTATAAGAAAATAGATTGTAAATATCACTGATTAACATCATAAACGGCAATAAATATATGAAAATTAATGCGAGGATAGCAAGTAACATATAAATGGAATTTGCTTTTAATCCAATATAAAAATTTTTACCCCAGCCCTCTAAAAGTTCACTAAATGAATTATACATTCGCACGCTAAATAGACTTAATGAGTTATACAATCTTGTTTCATATCCTTCTTTTTTCAAAATTTTTGCCAGATTAAAATCTTCTATTATCTTGTTTTTCACAGCTAAATGTCCGCCTATTTTTTCATAAACATCTCTCTTAAATAACATATATTGTCCATTTCCGAATATGCCATATTTGCTTTTTTTGTTGAAATATGGAGCCAAATTAATAACAAAAATAAATTGTCCTATAATCGGTAGTAACATCTTAATAAATCTGTTCTTCATGTATAAAGATGGTATTAAAGTCATAAAATCAAGTTTTTCTTCCTTCATTTTAGTTATAGCTGTTCTAAGTAAAGATCTATCGTGAATAGTATCAGCATCCGTGAAAAGTAAATACTCGCCCTTTGAATATTTGTAGCCTATATAGCACGCCCAGTTTTTTCCAACCCATCCATCTGGTAAAGGAGGTTCTTGGACTATTTTCAATTTATCTTTATATTTGTTCAAAATCTCTCCTGTTCCATCATTCGATTCCCCATAAACGACAATTATTTCTTTGTTTCTGTAATCCAAATTTACTATAGAATCTAATGATTCTTTAAGTTTGATTGCCTCATTTTTTACAGGTATAATTATCGATACAAGAGGTTCATCATCTAATTTAGAATTTATCTTTAAAGATGGTAATATATTAAATAAATATAGCTGTGCAAGATTTATTAAAATTAAAAATATAGTATAGATAATTAATAATATTTCTAAAATCATTCATTTAACTAAAAAATACTGGCAAGAAGCGCATTTTAGTAACGTTTTTACTAAGTTTACCTACGATCGGTATTTTGTAACCACAGAATTTACATCTATTTTGTTCATCTAAATTCCAAGCTAATATATCATAAGAATAACGCTTTATAACTACTTTTCCACAGCCTGGACAATAAGTATTCTCATAAGGATGTCCAGGAACGTTACCGATGTATACATATTTCATACCTTCTTGCTTAGCTATTTCATAATGTTTCTCTAAAGTTTCTATGGGCGTATATGGCAAGTGCATCAGCTTATAATCAGGATGGAATCTCAAAAAATGTATAGGAGTATCTGGGCCAAGATTGTCATAAATCCACCTTACAAGCTTCCTTGCTGCTTCTAAATCATCACCTATTTCAGGAATTACGAGATCAGTAATTTCAATATGTATGTTCGTCTTTTTCAATTCAAGCAATGCTTCGAATATAGGTTCGGGACCAGGTACTATTATGTATTTTTGCATGAATTTCTTTTCGCCATTACCCTTGAAATCAACAGTTATAGCATCCAGAAAGTTTCTCAACATTGATATAGCTTCAGGAGTTAAATATCCATTTGATACAAATGTATTAAATAAACCATGCTTCCTCGCTAAAATTCCTACATCGTGAGCAAATTCTATAAAGATTGTAGGCTCGTTGTATGTATATGTTACTCCATCGCATTTCATCTTCAAAGCAGTCTCAACAACTTCTTCAGGCGTAACATCTACACCTTCAACTTTTCTCCTTTGGCTAATATCAAAGTTTTGACAATATTGACACATCCAATTGCAACCTGTTGTTGCTATAGACAAAACTTTTGAACCTGGATGGAAATGAACTAAAGGTTTCTTTTCTATAGGATCAATATGACTAGCGATTACTTTACCATAAACCATGAGATATAATTTACCGTCTATATTTTGCCTAATGCCACATAATCCTATCAAACCTTTAGGAATGTTGCAATATCTAGCGCATGCAGTGCATCTTACGCGATCGTTGGGCAATTTTTCATATAGGACAGCTTCTTTCATTCCTTACCTTATATTGATTCAACGTTTATATTAACATTAATTATTTCATTTAAACTTTAAATCTTCATACTTGTTCTATTTATATGCCAAAAACTCACTTAGAAATTGGGCAAGAATTAGACATATTCACGATAACTGAAGAGGGAGGCTCAGGACTTCCTCTTTTCAAACCAAGAGGTTTTATTTTAAGGGAAGAGTTGATTAAACTAATGCGAGAAATTAACTCGAAATTAGGCTATCAAGAAGTTTGGACTCCTCATTTATTCAAATTAGAATTATGGAAGATTTCAGGACATTTGAGGAAATATAAAGATAGAATGTTCATTCTGAAGACAAAAGATGAAAGATATGCTGTTAAACCAATGAATTGTCCAGGGCATTGTTTGTTGTATAAAAGCGAAGTAAGGAGTTATAGAGATTTACCAATTAGATATTCTGAATTCGGAACAGTTTATAGAAATGAACAATCTGGAGAACTCGTGGGTTTATTGAGAGTTAGAGCAATAACCCAAGATGATGGACATGCTTTCGTAAGAGAAGATCAAATTGAAGAAGAAGTAAATGCGTTAATAAAAAGTGCACTAGAAGTATTATCAATCTTCGAAATGAAAGATTTTAAGATTAAACTTTCTACAAGACCTGATCAATATATCGGTAGCGTAAAACTTTGGGATAAAGCAACTAAAGCGCTAAAAAACTGTTTAGATAAAAACAAGTTAGATTATGAAGTAAAAGAGAAAGAAGGAGCATTTTACGGACCTAAGATAGATATTGATGCGAAGGATTCTTTAGGAAGATATTGGCAATGCACAACTATTCAACTCGATTTCAATTTGCCAAGGAGATTCAGTCTAACTTATATAAATAAAGAAGGAAAACCTGAAATACCGGTAATGATACATAGAGCTTTATTAGGTTCGCTTGAAAGATTCATTGGAGTGCTCCTTGAACATTATCAAGGAAAATTACCATTTTGGTGTTCGCCAGAGCAAATAAGGATTCTTCCAATATCTGAGAAGTTTTTAGATTATACAAGAAAAATAAAAGAAAAATTATCAAACTTTAGAGTAGAGATTGACGATAGCAACAATACGTTAGAGAAAAAGATTTTCAATGCTATAAAAATGAAAGTGCCTTATATGATAATATTAGGCAAAAAAGAAATGGAAAACAATACAATAACTGTAAGGGATAGAGAAGGAAAACAACTCAGCAATATTACGCTTGAACAATTCATCGATATAATTAAGGAAAAAGCAATCTTCAGAAAATAATTTTTAACATGCAATTTTAATTATAAACAAATGAAAGATGTAGCGATAATAGGCATAGGTTGTTATGGTTTTGCTCCAACAACTAATGAGGTGTCTTTTAGAGAAGGCAGTTTCATAGCAGCAAGCAGAGCTTATAGTGAATGTAATATAGATCCTAGAAAAGATGTAGATAGCTTCATAGCCTGTGAAGAAGATTTCAACGAAGGAATAGCTATATCAAACGAATTCAGCGTTGATCAATTAGGTGCAGTTTTGAAACCAGTTTCAACAGTTACGAGTGAAAGCTTAATTGCATTAGCAAGCGGATATCTTCAAATAAAATCAGGTCTTTGTGATATAGTAGTTGTAGAAAGTCACTCAAAGGTGAGCAATATAAACAGTTATGAGAAAATTTTAGAATTGTCTCTAGATCCGATATACGAAAGATTCTTGAACATTCACCCGTATTATCTCGCATCACTAGAAGCTAGATATTATATGGAGAAAAGGGGGTTAAATTATGAAGACTTAGCTCTCATAATTAAAAAGAATAAAGAAAACGGATTAAATAATCCAAGAGGAAGTTATAGTTCAAAAATCGAAATAGAAACAATAGTGAAAAGCGATAAAATATTCGATCCTTTATCTACATATGATATCGCACCTCTGACAGATGCATTCTTAGTTGTAGTATTAGCTTCAAGAGAAAAAGCTGAAGAACTTAGCAAGAAACCAATATGGATAGAAGGAATATATTGGTGTACCGAGAGTGTTTGGTATCCTTTAAGAGGTTTTGGCTCTTTGAAGGCTTTGGAAAAAGCAGCCGAAAAACTTTATGAAAAAACAGGAATAGATCCTAAGCAGATTGATTTTGCTGAAATAGATGATAGGTTCAGCTATAGAGAATTAATGCATCTAGAAGCGCTTAAAATTTCGAATAAATATGAAGTAGTTAAAGATTTGAGAGAAGGTAGATTCAATAAAGAAGGAGATTTACCTATAAATCCTAGTGGTGGATATCTCTCTACAGGTGTACCATTAGATGCTGGAGGGCTTGCAAAGATCTATGAAGCAGTCCTTCAACTAAGAAACGAAGCTGGAAAGAATCAATTAAAGGATGTTAAGAGAGCTCTAGTAATGAGCTGGAGAGGTATAACTACCTCTACTTATGGCGTTTGTATATTAAGTAATAGTGGGTGAATATGAAGACGAATATCAATATAAAGAATAGGGTTGCAATAGTCGGAGCTGGAATGACGTTATTTAGGAGAAGACTAAAAGAAACACCTCAAGAATTAACTTTTGAAGCTAGCAAAGCAGCCTTAGATTCAGCAGGCTTAGAAGCAAAAGACATTGAAGCAGTAGTCATAGGCTCGGCTCCTGATGCCTTCGATGGTTTCCATATGAAAGGAGAACATTTAAGCGATGGTGCTTTAGCTTATTTGAAACCGTTTAAACGTGTATTTGTAGGAGGAGCTACTGGAGTATTCACAGCTATTGCTGCATGGTGGCATGTAGCTTCAGGTCTATTTGACATAGTACTTGCTGTAGCAGAAGAAAAGATGAGCGATGCAAGACCGCATCCACAAGCAATGTTCAAATACATATGGGATCCTATTATAGAAAGGCCACTAAATCCAAACTTAATCTGGATTTTTGCAATGGAAATGCATAGATACATGTATAAGTATAACATTAAGAAAGAAGATATTGCACTCGTAGCTGTTAAAAACAAAAAGAATGCTTTAGATCATCCCGCCGCTCAAGCTGCAGCAAATATAACTGTTGAAGACGTTTTAAAAAGCGAAGTATTGGTTTGGCCTGTGCAAAAACTCGATATAAGCCCCGTTTCTGATGGTGCAGCAGCAATTATATTAGCAAGCGAAAGAGTTGCTAAAAAAATTACAGATTCACCGGTTTGGATAGAGGGTGTTGGATGGAATTTAGATTCAACACATTGGACTTCAAGAGAGCTAGCCTATCCTAGATATTTAGAAGAAGCAGGAAAAATGGCATATAAGTTAGCAGGAATAGATAATCCTAGAAAGCAGTTAGATTTTGCTGAAGTGTACGATCCATTCGATTACAAAGAACTACATCATATGGAAGGTTTACAATTAGCTGAAAAAGGTCAAGCGCCAATATTGACTAGAGAAGGTGTTACGCAAAGAGATGGAGATTTACCTATATGCCCAAGCGGAGGCTTATTAGGCGTAGGAAATCCTATAGCTGCAGCAGGTATGATGAAAGTTTGTGAATTATTCTGGCAACTTAGATATGAAGCAGGAAAAAGGCAAGTTAGGATAAGAAGAGGATATGGCATAGCCCAAGCATGGGGTGATTTGATGCAAGTTAGCGCCGTCGTTATTGCAAAGAGTGGTTGATATGCAAAAAATTTATAACAGTAGGCCCGTTGGTATAGAGGAAGAAAAGCGAATACTGGCAATATCTTACAAGCCATACGTGCGTTATGAATTTTCTGCAGGTCAAGCACTGAGCAGATTCCTTCTTGAACTCAAAAAAGGAAAGATTATAGGAAGGAAATGCAATAAATGTAACAGGATTCTCGTCCCACCAAGAATATATTGTGAGCAATGTTTTAGATTCACGGACGAATGGGTATATGTGAGAGATGAAGGATTTGTCGTAACTGCAGTTGTAAGTTATATAACTTATGATGCAAGGAAAGCAGAAAAGCCAGAAGTTGTAGGCGTAATAGAGCTTCTTGATGCTCTAGGACAAGGAATATTTCATAGGATAAAAATAGAGCCAGAAAAAGTGATAAATAAGGAAATATTCGGTAAAAAAGTTAAAGCGGTATGGAAAGATGAAAGAGAAAGAAAAGGGGATATTAACGATATTTTATATTTTGAACCGATTAAATAAGACATGGAAAACAGAATAGAGAAACTTTTGAACTATCCTGGTGATATGGAAGCAGAAGTATACGTTTATACTGCAGGCGAGCTAGGCGAAAAATTTTTAATAAGTTTGAGAGATGAAGGAAAAATTAAAGCTGCTTTTTGCAACAATTGCGAGAAATTATTTTTACCAGTACGTTCATTCTGTATCTTTTGCGGCAAAGAAGTAGCCAGTTTGAGAGACATAGAGCAAGAAGGATATATAGAATCTTTTACAAAAGTTAGATTTGATAGTTTCGGTAATGAAATAAAAGAACCGTACTATTTAGCTTATATAAAATTTAAGGGAGTAGAGGGCGGTTTGTTGCATAAATTGGGAGAAGTAAAAGGAGAATTGAAGATTGGTGTTAAGGTAATTCCAGTTTTTAAAGAAAAATCACAAAGAGTAGGTAGTTTAGAAGATATAGCTTATTTTAAACCAATCAGTAACTCTTAAACTGTTCATACCATAATTCATATTTTTTAATCATTTCTGCTGTAATTGAAGGCTTTCTTCTATTTATGGCATTCAAGAAATCTTCAGTCGTAGGTTGCCTAAGTCTTGAATGAATACCTTTTTGCTCAAAAACCTCTCTTACAAGCATGTTTTGCACGTTTATGCATATGTCTTTGATATCATTAGCACTATATCCTTCAGTTAAGCTTGCCAGTTTCTCATAATCTAAATTAAGTGGATTTAAAGGTTTGGCATAAAACTTGAACAATTCTATACGAGTTTTAAAATCAGGAGGAGGAACGTATAATCTTAATTGAAATCTCCTTATGAAAGCATTATCTAAAAGCCAAGGTTTGTTGGTAGCTGCTATTAAATAAATCTTCCTTCGAACATTTTTTTCCATTAACCCGTCCATTTCTTTAAGGAATTGATTTCTAAGTCTAATTTCTCCTCCCACCTCATAGTTTGAGATTCCGAATACTGAATCAGCTTCATCTATAAATATTATCACTACTTTGTTCTCAGTCTCATATTTCCTGGCCATATTGAACAATCTAGCAACGTTCTTCTCAGATTCACCTAACCATTTGGAAAATAATGAAGCTGCGTCCACGTTGAAAAAAACAGATTTGATCTCGTTAGCAATAGCAGCACATAATAGCGTTTTTCCACATCCTGGAGGACCATAAAGCAGTATATTTCTAGGCCAACCTAGAGGGAATAAATCTGGTCTTTTTGAAGGATATATTATTGCTTCGACGAGCGCTCTTTTTGTCTCCTCTAAACCTATAACGTCTTCCCATTTAACGTTAGGAGCTTCTGTTAAAACTAAATTATATAAAGAATCAGATACAGAATATTCAGCATTCCCTTCCAAAAGTTGTGATAGTTCTCTTATTTTAGCTTGACATTGTGCAATCCTTTCAAGATAAAGGTTATTAAGTCTATAACTAGGATCTAGTTCTATGAGCTTCGATAGGCAGTGTATCGCATCTTTGTATTTCTCTATTGCTCTTTGGTAATTTCCATTCTTTTCATAACTTATTGCTTCATTAATTAATTTCGCTGCTTCATTTTGGAGATAAGCTGCTGTCGAATTGAAAGACATGTTTCACTTTATTCTTTGAAGTTTTCCTTGTTTAATTAAATCATCTATAACCTGATTCAATTTTGATTGTGAAATGCCCAATTCTTCACTACATCTTTTCAAGTCAATCTTTCCTTTATTTTCGATTACATATCTTAATAGCTTATCCTCCAAGCTAGTTACTTCTGAGCTATTATGCTTCATAGCAGCGTATTCTGTTCCATATCCTTCTGCTTCCATCAATCTTAAGCTTGTAAGTTTCTTTTCTTGATTTGCCAATGGTATCTCAGGTAACTTCTTAGCGATGTTAGATGAAGCAATTTCAGCAGCCTCCTTTAATATTGCTTCAGCTTCTTCATTCATAGAAATTTCATAAACGTTATTCTCAGGATAGTAAATTTTAAGATTTTCTATGTTATTCACTAATTCATCCATTTCACTACTAAGTATTGGGGACACTTTGCTAGCTTCCTCCTTAATTGAAGTAATCACCCTTGGAATAGGAGAGATTGCTTTAGCGAACTCATCTAAGCTTAGTATAGTTTCAGCGCGCAATATGAATGATTCTAACGCAAGAATAATATTATCAATATTATTTTGTAATCTCCTTATTTCTGCGATTTCATTAGCTAAAATCTTAGCCATTTCGTTCTGATGGGTTAGCTTTAGCTTTTCAAAAAGAATGCTTTCTCTGCTTTTCAGCTTTTGCTTTATAAAAAGTAATCTTGAATGATGATTTTTAACAAGCGCTAATACATTTGAGAGTTTTTCCTTTAATGATGGTTCTCTTTTGAATATCTTCATAAAAATTAAGATATTATTTTTACTTCTATAACACTACTCTTATCGATATTATTGATCTGATTTAATATATCATTTAAATAACTGATCTCCTTAGAAATCCTATTCTTGGTTGATAATAAATGTTCTAATTTTTTTTCATAATTTGATTTATCTATATTGTTTTCTATATACGATAATTTTAATTCTATAATTGATTCGTCTATTTTAATTTGTAAATTGTTCAAATACTCAAATCTAGATAAAATTTCACTTTTCAAAGTTTCAAGCTCATTAAGAAGCTCTTTTAAAGACTGTTCGGTTTTGCTTTTTATTTGAGCAAATACATCTTTATTAACGCTATCGTCGTAAAATTTATTGATTGATTCTATTCTAGTATGCACATATTTTATTTTCTTTTCAAGATTCCTGTATTTATAATAAACATTATTAAAAAGTCTAAAAGTATCTTCGCTTATTTTTTCAATTCTATCGATTGAAACTTCATGAATATCAATAGCACTTCGAATTAGAACTGTCTTAACCTCGCCTATACCATCTGTAGTGTAACCGACTAATACGCCTAATGTTTCGTCGAATTCGTTAACTACTTGTGAACCTATATACTTAGAAAATTCGTTCGAATACATGTTATGCGTTTGTCTTTTCTACTTCGCTTGTTGCTGTAGGTATTTCGGCAAAAGTTTTTCTAAGTTCTCTTTCTACCATGATTCTAGCTTCGTTCAATATCCTTTCTGCTTCTTCGCTTCCTGCCTCAAATACGAATTGTGAAGATGGCGGATGTCCGACTTCGGTTAACATATTTCCTATTACGTTGCCAACTTGAGACAATTCTCTCTCAGCTTCAGGCAATACACCGCTTAGCCATGATCTTACGCTACCTATGACCCTTAAAGCAGGTGCAAGCGTTACAGCCACATCTCCTACATCCTTAACCAGTTCAAGCCTCATCCGGACTGCTTGTAATGCATATTTGCTATGCAATATGACTTTTTCTAGCTTCCTAATACCCGCAAGTTCATTAGCGTAAACTTTTACTCTGCTCATATCTCTTCGCATATAGAAGTTTACTAAGTATTCGAACAATCTCCTATCCCTTTCATATAACCTATTGTATATTTGATCGATCCTACTCGTTTGTATATCTAATATTCTGCAAACATAGTCGATTCTCTCTTTAATTGGAGATTGCGGAGATATTGCGTCTTTTATTCGTTCGCTAAAAGACTTTTGTGTAGCCTTATAATCCCAATCCCTCATAAACGTTTCTGACATTCCTTTGATAGTTAGTTTGTTGAAATAAAAAAGAAATCTCTTTATGGAAAATTAAAAGCAAATCAAATAATTTATGAAAAATTTTATGGAAAATTAAGGATAAACTCTAAATGGTGTTCTTGGAAATGGAATAGTATTTCTTATATGATTTACACCAGTTATCCACTTTACGATTCTCTCAAGCCCTAAACCAAATCCTGCATGAGGAACACTTCCGTATCTTCTTAGATCTATATACCATTTGTAATCTTCAGAATTGAGATTGTATTCCTTCAATCTTTTTAACAAAAGCTCTAAGTCATGTATTCTTTGACCGCCAGTCGTTATTTCTCCTTCTCCAGGCGCATATAAATCTGAGCTAAGAGTTAAATTTTCATCGTCAGGATGGGGCATATGATAAAACGCTCTAGTAGTTTTAGGAAAGTACATGATGAAGGCAGGCCTATCAATGCTGTTTGCTATTAATTTCTCAGCTTCGGCTCCGAAATCTTCACCGAAATTCATCTTAATACCGCTTTTATTGACTAATTCTACTGCTTGAGCATAAGTCATTCTTATAAAAGGACGTTTAGGTTTCTCGATTGTTCTTCCTAATATTTCAAGATCTTTTCTGTTTTCATCGATTACATTTTCAACGATATAACTTACCAGATCCTCTTCATAATTCATAATATCTTCATGAGTAGCAAATGCTACCTCTGCTTCTATATGCCAAAATTCAGTTAGATGTTTTCTTGTTTTAGATTTTTCAGCTCTAAACGAAGGTTGAATAGTATATACTTTTTCGAAACCAAATACCGCAGCCTCGAGATAAAGTTGGGAACTTTGGGTTAAATGAACAGTTTTTCCAAAATAATCCACGTCGAATAAAGTTGCTCCTCCTTCGCATGCAGCAAGAACAAAGCTGGGACAATGTATTAAATGGAAACCGTTCTTTCTAAACCATTCTTCTGCTGCCTCTATAACTTTTTCTCTAATTCTCAATATTGCTTGAAATTTTTCTCTTCTCAAATATAGATGCCTATGATCTAAGAGAAACTTTATGCCTACGCCTTTCTTTATTGGATAATCTTCACTTTTGCCGATTATTTCAAGACTCTCACATAAGATTTCTACTCCTTTAGGAGCTCTAGGATCTTTTTTAATATATCCCTCAATACTTATGGATGCCTCTCGTTTTAGTTCATCGACAATTGAATCAAAACTAGGATGCTTTAGCTCATGTTTTTTTATTGTAACTTGAACAATGCCTGTTCCATCTCTTAAATCAATGAAAGCCAATCCTCCTTGAATTCTTGCATTATATATCCATCCTCTTAATCTTACTTTCTTTCCTTCCTCTAATGTAAATACTTCTTCAACTTTGTTAAAGCTCATCGTATAAAATTGTTTAAGTATTACATTTCTATAAGTCTTTTTGCAATTTCTAAAAATCCGCGGTAATATCCCTCTTTTGATACCAATTTAGCTTTTTCTTTTAAACTTTTATGAGAGTTTGAAAGTGCAATGGGGAAATCTACGAAATCGAATATATCAATATCGACCTCGCTATCTCCTATTGCATAGCTTTTGCAATTTTCTAAATCTAGTTTTTCCAGTAGCAACTTTGCTGCTAAAGCCTTTGATACATGCCTTTGATTTATCACTAAGGAATAACCAGTATCTAATATTTTCACATCCAGTTCAGGATTTGAAAGTAAGAAATCTTTTATGTTATTTATTAAGTCAGAATTGTTTGTTCTCATCAACGCTTGATCTGATAGTCTCATAGGATTACTCCAATGCTCAATTATTTGAGGAAAATTTTGCTTTATAGCATTCAATGCTTTTATTGCAATTTGTTTATTTGCAAGGATATTTATGCTTCTCCCATCATCAATAACACCCCCATTTTCTGCAATAATATAATCGAAAATATCGAAGTATCTATTAAGAACTCTTACTGTATAATAAGCATTTGCAGAACATGCTATGACTATAAAATGGCTTCTCCTCAATTCTCTTATTTTTTCAATTGAAGAAAAAGTTAAATATCCTGACTCGTCAGTTATAGTTCCATCAATATCTAGAAACAATACTTTATTCATTAGCTAATGCATCATAGCATAACTTGAAAATGTCCTTATTTAGATGTTTCAGAACGGGTCTATTTTTCTTAGAACCAATAAGTTCATCTAGATGAATTTTAAAAGTTACGAAGTCTTCTTCGTAATATTTACAATTTGCAATGATTTCACCTCGGGAAGTATAAGCAAAGCTTCCCCCCCAAAAGTTCACTCCTTCTTGGACCCCTGTCATATTCACATAAATTACATTGACTGTATTCTCCAAAGCTCTAGCTTTCAAAATAGTTTCAAAATAGGGTCTGCTAGGATTTGGTGAAGCAGAAATATTTATAATCGTATGGCAACCTTTTATTGCCAAATATCTACTCAATTCAGGAAAGAAAGCATCGAAACAGATTGTTAGACCAAATCTTCCGAATTCCGTATCGACGAAGACCGGTTTTGATCCGTTTCTGAAGTATTTATGTTCTTCAAACATCCTATAAGTAGGTAAATAGATTTTCCTATAAACCTCATAATCGCCATTAGGCTTAATCCAAACCGCTGAATTATATATTATTTCGGAATAAGGTGATGCACGCTCAGGCATACCAAGAATTACATGCAATGAGTTTTGAATAGCAGATTCTTTTATTATATTAAAACTTTTGCCTGGTATAGTCTCAGCCAGATCATATACCAAATCTCTTATGTAATAGCCTGTTAAGGATAATTCGGGAAATATAACCATATTGCATTCTTCATCTTTAGCCTTTTTGATGTTTTTTATTATTTTATCAAGGTTTAGTTCAACATTACCTAGAATAGGAGAGATCTGAGCTAAGGCTACTTTTATCGAATTTATGTTCATATTTCATTTATTATTAATTGTCATTTAATAATAATTTATGATAAACTTACCTAAATTAAATTACGAAGATGTATTAAAACAAATTTCCAATTTCTTATTCAGAGCACTCGAGAATGCAAAAGCTGAAGGTTATATAGTTGGTGTTAGCGGAGGAATAGATTCTTCAGTTGCTGCAACAATAGCAGCTAGAAGTCTAGGAAGTAAAGTTAAAGCCTTAATCATGCCTGAAGAAGGAATAACGCCTATAGAAGATATAAGAGATGCGAGAGAGCTTTGTGAATCATTAAATGTTGAATATAAAATAATTCCGATAAACGAAATAAAAGAAACATATTTAAAAAAACTAGGTCTTTCAACCAACATTAAAGCTATAGGTAATCTTAGTGCAAGAATAAGGATGAGCATTCTTTATTATTTCGCGAATTCATACAATTTATTAGTTTTAGGTACAGGTGATAAAAGCGAAATATTAATCGGATATTTCACCAAATATGGAGATGGAGGGGTTGATGTATTACCTATAGGTGATTTATATAAGACACAAGTCAGAGAATTAGGAAAATATTTAGGTTTGAGTGAAAGAATAGTGAATAAGAAAAGTAGTCCAAGACTTTGGGCAGGTCATGAAGCTGAAAGCGAATTAGGAATTTCCTATGAATTATTAGATAAAATACTTTATGGCATAGTGGAATTGGAATTAGATACACAAAGTATTGCAAATAGATTGAATATAGATGTAGAAACTGTCAGGAGAATAAAAGAAATAATTAGGATTAATGAACATAAAAGAAAAGGCCCGATAATATGCCAAATAAATTTAAAAGGTATAGGAACGGGTTTTAAACTACCTGCCATTTAAAGTTATATACTAAACAAATGAAATCGAATTAGGTGAACAAAGCAATAATAGGTTTTGTTAAAACAGATTTCAAAGATAAAATCCTCTATAGGATAAAACTTGATGAATTTAATAAGATGGCTAAAGCTTTAGGATATGAAGTCGTTGACGAGATAATTCAAACTAATTCAAAAATTGATAGCAGTTATGTCTTTGGTAAAGGTAAAATTGAAGAGTTAAAATTTTTAATAAACGAATATGAAATTGATAATTTATTAATTTATAATGTTTTGAGTAGTATGCAAAAAATAAATCTAGAAGATTATTTAAATGTAAAAGTTTTAGATAGATATGATTTGATATTAGAGATTTTTGAACTTAATGCAGGAGATTCAATTTCAAAGCTACAGATTGAATTAGCAAGAATAGAAAGGATGATTCCTTATATAAGGAAAAGAGCTTCAATCCTGTATTTTAGAGATAGACCAGGACCTAGAAGTTTAGGAGAGTATGCTTATCATAAAACCATAGCCCAACTAACTTCGAGAAAAAAGCGGATCAAAGAAAAATTAGAAAAATATAGACTTTTCAAGAAAATTCAAAGAGAAAAGAGAAAGGAGCTAAATATACCCATAGTTGCTTTATGTGGTTTTTATGGAGCTGGGAAGACAACACTTTTTAATGCTTTAACGAATTTGAATAAAGAAGTTAAAGGAATACCCTTCACTACATTATCAAGCAAAAATTACCTGATAAAAAGAGAAGGTAAAAGTTTAATCATAATGGATACAATTGGATTTGCTTTCGATATAGATCCATTGATAATAAAGAGTTTTGAGGTCACTTTAGAAGATCTAAAAGAAGCAAATTTAAATTTACTAATATTAGATGCAAGCGATGAAGAAATCGTTTTTAAAGAAAAAATTAAAACGAACTTGGATATTTTGAGAAAATTAGAAATAGAAGATAAAAAAATAATTCCTGTATTAAATAAGACTGATTTAATAGATAAAGAGGATTTAATAAATAAAATTCAAATAACTAAAGATTATTTTGTTAATGAAGGTATTTATATATCAGCATATTATAAATATAATCTAGATATATTAATTAGAAAAATCTTAAACTTTATATCTTAATTACTCTACTTTTATTTTCTTTCCTTCTTTTGCTTCTCCTTTCTTCTTAAGGACTACTTCAAGGACACCATTTGAATAAGTAGCTTTAGCACTATCTGGTTCGACTTCTGCACCTAGAAGAACTTCTTTATAATACTTCCTTTTGCCAGTAGTACTAATTTTAAGTTTATTGTCAACTACTTCAATGTTGATTTCTTCTTTAGAAGTTCCCGGAACTTCTGCAATAACTCTAATTTTATCTTGTTCATCTATCACATCTACCAATGGTTCCCTCTCTTCTTTAACTTCAATAGGCTTGATACCTCCACGAGGTCTTACATTTCCAAATTCTCTAATTATTGGTTTTCCATCAGGACCTATTGTTATAGAATAACCATATACAAAAGGCCCAAATTCCCTAATAGTTTTTGATCCTACTTTCTTTTCACGAACAAGATCTCTTGGAAAGAATTCGAAATCTCTTTCCATTTCTCTTAAAGCTTCTTCAAACCATTTTTCAATTTCCTTAAACAGATCATCGAAATATCTTCTCCTTCTCCACCAGAAAGGAAATTCTTCATCAGACATAATATAAAAATATTATCAACATTTATTTAAGAATTCTGAGTTTCCTTATTCATTATTCAGACAATAATTTTTCAAAATTCATTGGAGGTTTTCTAAAGATCTTCAACTCAGAAATAGCTTGAGCAAGTATGGGAAGAGCTATTGTAGCGTCGCAATAACAGGTAACTTTTTTAGCTTTTGCAGAAATCTTACCCCAACTAACTGCTTCTTCTAAAGTACAACCTGAAAGGCCTCCCCATTGTGGACTATCAGTCGTTATCTGAATTGCATATTCGTGGGGTTTGCTTCTAGCATTTATTCCGAATACAGGTGCTAGATAAGTCGATATTTGAACGAAATCCTTCGGTACGCCTCCTCCAATGTATATTACACCAGTTTTCTTGCTATATGCTAAAATTTTAGTCAATTCTTCTAAATCAAGTGCTGCATCAATAGTTATCAACTTACCTTTTTTTCTTTTTAATCTAACAAGAGCTATTCCATAAGCGCTATCTGCTATTGCAGGTGAATAGATTGGCAACCTTTTTATATAAGAAGCATGGACGATGCTATGAATTCTCTTATTATCTAAAAATCGACCAAATTCCCATAAAAAGGATCTTGATGAGTATATCTTTTTATCATCAATCGTATCAGCAAATTCCTCGATTAACTTCTCCATTCTTCTATAATCTTCTTCACTTGCATAAACATCGTAAAATCTATCTATTTTATATTCGTAAAGTTCAGCATCATCGACAAAAGGAGAACCTTTCCAATAAGATGCGCCAATACATTCATATATATCTTCTGAAATATTTGCACCTGTAGAGACCAAGATGTCTATGTAATTATTTAAAATTAGCCATCTAACTATTTTCCACATTCCTGCAGTGCTCATAGAACCTGCAAGACCCATGATTATAGTTGTATCTTCATCTTGAAGCATAGTTTTATAAACTTCAAAAACTTCTCCTAATTTCCTTCCTTGATATGCAGTATCCTTGACATCTTCTAAAAGTTCAGAAATTCTTCTTTCTTTTATTTCAAACGTTCTAATTTTTTCTCTGAAATAAGGATTTTCCATTGATGAAATTTAAAGAATAAAGATTAAAAAATTACCTTATTCTCTTAATCGATTTATAAATTATATAGGCTACGATCAAGCTTATCACTGCCTGAAGCGCATTTAAAGGAACTTCCAAAATGGCAATGTATTTTAAGATGAAGTATTCGTAAAGATAGTATCCTACAACCATTTCAATTCCACCGAGAATCATTGAATAAATCGCTATTATGTCATCATTCTCTCTTGTAATATTTCCTGAAATTCCCATAATAAAGAAAGCAATACCGATTATTGAAAAAGCGACTAGAGAATTTCTTTGATCATTATCTAGACTAAAGTTCATCAAACCAAATACAGAGAAAGCTAGTGCAGATAATCCAGCGATGATGATAAGTATCGAGAATAGCTTTTTCTCATTCCTGAAGTTATGAAAAGCTATACCTACTAGCAAACCTTCTATACCCTTTATAAAAAAAGTTCCAGGAGCAAAGTTCGTAGAGCCATATACTATATCAGATAAACTAGAACCTACTGAGCCTGCAATAAAGCCCACATAGGGTCCATAAAGTAATCCTGCTAGAAAGATAACCGCATCGCCAACATTTAAATAACCTCCAGGTAGCGGAGTTCTTACTATACCTGTTAGGAATGTCACTACAAATGTTAGCGCAGCGAACACTCCCGAAAGCGTTATATCCTTTGTTTTCATCGAGTAAATTTTCGGCGCTCAAAATATAAAGGTTTCCCTATATATTGGTTAAAAGGATTTTGTTATATGATCACGATCAAATTCCTTTGTTTCAATATCCTAATAAACTTTAATTAACATACCTTATTTAGTTGCTATTCTTAAAGCCATATTTGCGCACATGTGAGATTTTAAAAATGAATCTGTTACAAAAACCACTATATATAATTATTTGAAATTCTTTATCAATAAGAGAATGAGAATATCTAAAAGTAAAAATTGCAAAGATTTAAATTAATGATCTAAGAAGATGCTCATGGATTTGTTTGATTTATTTAGGAACTTCATCGGAGAAATAATCAAGCTGGAATATGCGGGAATTTTCATAATTTCACTTATAGTGAGTTCAATTCCTTTTCTTCCTCTTCCTTATTTGATATTGGTCGTTATAACCGCGAGTAAATATGAGTATTTTGATTTATTCATTTATTGCTTAATGGCCGGATTAGGAGGATCGATAGGAAAACTGACAACGTATTATCTAGGAAGAACTACAAACCTTGCTTTAAGTGAAGAGAAAAAGAAAGAACTTGAATTCTTTAGGAAAATTGCTCGAAAATATGGTACAATCGGAGTTTTCATATTTGCTATAACTCCTTTGCCTGATGACATTTTATATTTTCCTTTAGGTGTAGGAAAATTCGATTTTAAAAGGTTCTTCATTGCTAATATGCTAGGTAAGATTTTACTTGTAATGATTGTAGGATTTCTATCAAAAACTTATTATGATATAGCTAAAAGCATAGCCGGAGAAAGTTTAAATTTACAAATAACAATCATTGCAATAATTTTTGCAATAATCCTCACTATTTTACTGCTCAAGATAAATTGGTATAATGTATACACAATATTAGAAAAAGAAGGAGTTAAAGGTCTAATAAAGAATTTTAGGAAAGTTTTTAAGCGCTAGGGGTGGGATTCGAACCCACACGGGCGTTACGCCCACTGGTTTTCGAGACCAGCGCGTTACCACTCCGCCACCCTAGCACCGGAAATTATTTTGATAAAACTTGTTTAAATTTTTTGTAAGAAGACTTCTATAGTTACTATTATTTTAGAATCCCTTTTAGAGATCATCTTTATAAAAGACCTATCTAAATCTGCAGCTGCCTTGCTAGCTCTAATAGCAAGCGTTCTGTCATCGATATAATCGCTTTTCCTCACCACGATACTCCTATTATTCGATAATAAAAGTTTACTAGAACCATGCGCTATTACTTCTTCATTAAAGCCTTGGCATTGAAGTGTAACCTTTACTAGGGATCCATCATTTTTAATTAACTTAACAACTTCTGCATCAAGATCTGAACAAGCCTTTTCTGATTTAATTGCTATTATACAATCACCTCTTTCAGTTAAGTATTCATCCTTTGTGATTTCAAAAGTTTTCCTATGCGATGCTTTGATTAATTCATGGCCCCAAGCTATGAAGGTAAGCGTCGCATACATTGAAAATTTATTAAATATTGAATTTAAAAAATATGTGGAAAAATTTCACGTTATTTCATGGAACCAACTATATCGAGATGTAATAAAGCTATGCTTTTTAATAAAACGAGATAATTATAAGCCTGATATATTGATAGCTTTAGCAAGAGGTGGATGGGTAATTGCTAGGATAGTTTCTGATATGCTTGAAATTGAACAAGTAACGGATATGCATGTTTCTTTCTACACAGATATCAATAAAACAAGAAAAGAACCTGTAATACTTGAAGATTTAGGTAAGGATATTACAAAGAAAAGAGTTCTCGTTGTTGATGATGTAAGCGATACAGGCGAATCGCTCATAAAAGTATTGGGATATCTTAAAGAAAAAAGACCTTTGGAAATCAAAACTGCAACGGTTTACATAAAACCATGGACAAAATATGTTCCTGATTATTATGTAAAAGAAATCGATGGATGGATAATATATCCTTACGAAATAAAAGAAACAATTAAAAAGCTTTGGAATAGATGGATTAAAGAAGGTATGAAAGAAGAAGAAATAATTATTAAGCTTCAAACAATTAAGTTACCAAAGTGGCAGATCGGATTGGTACTAAAGGATATTAAAAGTTGATTATCAAATCTTCGAAAGCTTTTTCAAACTTTTTAATGATTTCATCTTCATTTTCTTTAGCCAACTTATAATCAAATACTGAAATTTCCCCGTTTACAATGACATATTTTGCTTTCATGCCAGAGCATGAATACACGAGATGGTTTATAATATGCTGCCCATCATCAAGGATGAGCGGTTTCATTCGAATTTCATTCAAATCATATAAAGCTAAATCTGCTACGTAGCTTTTTTCGATTAAACCACCCTTTAGTTCGGGATAAAAAATCTTATATGCCTCATAAGTAGCAAGTCTGAATATATCCTTTGAAGATAAAACCGAAGGATCTTTATGAATATGCTTTTGTAGCAAGGAAGAGAATTTCATCATTTCAAAGGGATCTAAAGAATTATTGCTTGCCGGACCATCGGTGCCTAAACAACATCGAATACCTTCACTAATGAGACGTTTTAAATCAGCTGTAGCACCTGATGCTAGCTTAAGATTAGAAATCGTGTTTTGAACCACAGCTGCATTTCTTTTTCTCATCAACTCATATTCTTTTTCATTGAACCAGTTCCCATGAGCATAAACGCATCTTTCATTACATAATCCCACTTCATCTAATAATTCAACCTCTCTTATTCCATATCTTTCAATGCATTGATTTTGTTCTTCTATCGTTTCAGCGACGTGTATTTGGACCAAAGAGTTATATTCTAACGAGTATTCAGCTATGATCTCTAATAATTCTCTCGAACATGTATATGTAGCATGAGGCCCAAAACTAGACTTTATGAGTTTAGAATTTAATGAATTTAAGCGTTTATGCATATTCAAAGCTATCTTTGCTTTTTTATCTGTTTCGCTTTTATCAAAGAAATCGAAAATTCCTTCGCATAACACACCTCTAAAGTTCAATTCTATAAACGCTTTAGCAACATAATCCATGTTGAAATACATATCAGCACAACCAGAGAAACCGCTTTTCAACATTTCCATCCCAGATAGTTTTGCTCCGATATACATTTGTTCAGCACTTAACTTTTTCTCCAAAGGCCATACTTTTTCTTCTAACCATTTATGCAAAGGTAAATCTTCAGCGATACCTCTTAACAAGCTCATTGGAGAATGAGTATGTCCATTGAAAAAGCATGGAATTACAAGGAGATTCTTGCAATCAATACTTATACCGCTTGTGGACAGTCCTTCATTTATTTCTTCAATCGTTCCCTCTCTAATTAAGATGTCTTGGTTTTTTCTTAGACGCATAGCATCTAGTATTAGCTTGCAGTTTTTAAGCAGAATTTCTTCCATATTTCAAAAAATGCTGATTGATTAAAAAACTAAAGTAATATAAAAGTAATTCGATTAATTCTCGATGAATTTTGATGAAATATATGCCGCATTGAAATTAATAAAAGAACACAATAGGTGGAGAAGAAAAGAATGTATTAACCTGATAGCTTCGGAAAATATAACATCGCCTCTTGTAGATGCTGTTTATTTAAGCGATGCAATGCATAGATATGCCGAAGGAACACCTTTCAAAAGATTTTATCAAGGAACAAAATTCATTGATGAAATCGAAGAAAAAACTAATCAAGTGCTAGGAGAATTGTTCAAGGCTAAGTTCGTTGATATTAGACCCATATCTGGAACAACTGCTAACGGAGCTGCATTTTACGCTTTAGCTAATAGAGGGGATAAAGCACTTGTAGTGCCTGTATATGCTGGATCGCATGTAAGTCATACAAAATTTGGAATATTAGGAGCATTAGGAATAATCGAGGAAGAAATGCCTTTCAATGGAGAAGAAATGGTCATCGATGTTGAGAATGCGAAAAAGAAGATAAAAGAAATAAAGCCTAGAATAGTCATATTAGGTGGTACAGTAATATTGTTCAGACATCCTGTAAAAGAATTAAAGGAAGTAGTAGAAGAAAATGGAGGATATATAATTTATGATGCTGCTCATGTACTAGGATTAATTGCAGGTAATAGATTTCAAAATCCTGTTCTTGAAGGTGCCCACATAGTTACTAGTTCAACACATAAAACTTTTCCTGGTCCGCAAGGAGGTGTAGTTTTCTCAAATGATGAAGAGGCCTTTAAAAAATTCAAGAAAGTAATCTTTCCAGTATTCGTATCAAACCATCATTTGCATAGACTTGCAGCTACTTTAATCACAGCTTATGAAATGAAATATTTCGGAGAAGAATATGCAACAAACATAATAAAGAATGCAAAAACTTTAGCTGAAGAGCTTCGTGCTTATGGATTTAAAGTATTAGGTGAGAAAAATGGTTTTACTGAAACACATCAAGTGGTACTAAATGTAAAGGAACTCGGTGGAGGAACATATATTGCTGAATATCTAGAGAAATGCAACATCATAACTAACAAAAACATGATACCTGGAGATACACCGGAAATGGTTAGGAATCCATCTGGGCTTAGATTGGGTGTTCAGGAAATGACAAGATTAGGAATGGGGACGAGCGAAATGAAATATATCGCAGAATTATTCTATAAGGCATTGATTAGGAAAACACCTATCGAAGAAATTAAACAAGCCGTTTTAGAATTTAGAAAGAATTATCAAGAAGTGAAATATACATTTAATATAGATTTAAAGTCCTTTGCAGAAGAATATTTGCCTATTCTAAGCTAGAATTCGAATATATTGATCTCCAATTTCTCTAACACCGTAAGCAAGCCTAAAATATTCATCATCTTTTTCTTTATATTTCTGAAGAATTGCCTTAATTTCAATTATATCACCTTCTTCAAATGCATCAAAATAATAATTCTCAAATATTGCTAATTCTTTTATTTCATATTTTGTTTCATAAGCCTTAACTTTATATCTGATTGGATAAAAATAAGGATCTATCTTTTCAACAATCTCAACTTTAACTTCAATTATACCAAAATTTTTTATTTTAATATCATCATAGCTTATTTTAATTTCATCAAATTTTAATACAGGATTAATTGAAAAATATCTTCCTTTATATTTACACTTATTCCATTTTCTCTTCGAAATAATATTATAAGATTTTATATCTAATCCTTTTATAGTACTTGAATCTTTTATCAAAAACTCCTTCCTTTCTTTTAGAAAATTTTTTACTTTTTCTACATTATTTCTTCCATAAATTACAATATCTATGTCAGAATATATCGTATTATATATTTCTATTAATAATGTTCCTGTCAATCCAAAATCATTTCTAGGTATATTGGTATTGCTTGAAAGTAAATCTAAGATTTCATGCGTACGTTTTGCTAAAGAATCATTTCTTGATAATTGATCGAATCCCCTTGAACTTAAAAAAATTTTATCTATTTCTTTCTTGGCAATCAAAGGTAAAACAGAATCTAGATTGGTATCATAATCCAAATACTTTGAAAAGCGTTCAGAAAGGGCTTTTCTTAAATCTGAACTGCTGTATTCTTTTAAGACTCTATCATAATATGAGCCGTTTCTCCAAATCGTCGCATAATCAACCTTCACATATCTAGGTATCGCTATAACATAATCTCTAGGATGCAGATAGCCAACGACTTGGAAAAAGATATCATTGCATTTTATGAAATCTTTATCTCTTAATAAAACGCTCATATATCTTTGCATTCAAATAATAGGTAGCTGAATTCCAATCTCTGTTGTCTTTTTCTAATAAACCTCTTTCAAACATATCCATGCACGATTCTTTAACATCCATAGATTTTACTCGCAGCTTATCTAAAGAGGCAATTCTAGAAACCAGAGTGCCTAACGTTTGTGGTCCAAAAATTGCTAGATGCCTGAATATAGTGGATTCCAAAACATCGCCTAATTTTATTGCTTCAAATATGTTAAAATCATAAATCTCTACTTGTAAATTGATGCTCCCATCCTCAGAGAACAAAAGTAATAAGGCTTCTAAATTTGATTTAAATCCTCTATAAGTAAGAGGTAGGTTTGAAACATCAAAATTTATATATACCCTATTTTGTTCAATGATAAAGTCCATATCTCTTTCAAAAATTACATTCTGATCATTATTAATATTTTCTCTAACTATAAAT
>Ga0101942_100133_pt1 | contig 46059 bp, 51 predicted proteins | sample DewCreD2012metaG_4_FD_75243 | JGI IMG/M metagenome (GOLD analysis project Ga0101942, IMG submission 75243) | Hot spring sediment bacterial and archeal communities from British Columbia, Canada, to study Microbial Dark Matter (Phase II) - Dewar... ...
GGGCAAAAAGGCAGGTGGTGGAAGGTGTTATAAGTCAGATAAAACTTTTCAATGCTGGTAGTGGGTGGAGGACTTTAACTTGTGTGCTTGTTTATACATATGCTTATGCTATTGGATATAGTTATTACAGGAGGGGTGAACTTGAGGCCTAATTTCTCACCCGGCGTATATTAATTCATAATTTAGCATAGACCCTTTCCATGTGTCAAGGGTGAATTTCTTATAGGACCTATAAGAAAGTCTTATGGTCCTCTTCCTTTAAAACAGCTTGACAATTGAACAATTATTCATTAATATTTTCCCTGCAGGAGGGCTTTTATGATAGCTTTAATTTTCTTGCTAACCTTTTCCCTCTGCCTTGCCCATGACCTTTGGCTGGAAAAAAGAGAGGGTAAAATGGTGCTTTATTATGGCCATCTTGAGCCAAAGCCAGGAGAGGAAAAGTTCATAAAATACAAGACAGAAAACGTGTTAAAGGCTCTTTGCTTTAATAAGGAAGGGAATGGGATGAAAGTGGCCATAAAGGAGGACTATCCCTTTTCCTTTCCTATGGCTTGCTCCGCCTATTATGTGCTTTTTTCCACAGGCTATTGGACCAAAGGAGTGCAAGGTCTTAAAAACCTACCAAAGGATAGGGTGGAAAGCCCTTTGGAAAGTTGGCTCTCTTACGAAAGTGTAAAAAGGATGGAGGAGTGGTCGGAGGCCTTCAAAAGGCCCCTAACGGAAGACCTTGAGATAGTGCCTTTGGAAGACCCTTTTAACCTTAAGCTATATGATAAGGTAAGGCTTAGGGTTTATTACAGGGGAAAGCCTGTTAAAGGTGTGGTGGTCCTTCATAACAACCACGTTGTTGGCACAACGGAGGAAGACGGTGGTATAAACGTAAGGATAAAGGGAAAGGGCCTTCAAAGGATAAGCACTTCCATAAAAGAAAGGGCGGATGGCATAAAGGCGGATTACATCATTAAAAGCACAAGCCTTATCTTTGAGGTAAGATGATGTTCTTTGTTGGTGTTTTACTAAGCTTTGCCCTTCTCTTTGCCCATGACCTTGAACACACCATACATAGAGAAGGGAACTGTGTGGTGGTCAGCTTTTTCTTTCCAGATGGTAGCAAGTTCTCTTATGAGGAGTACAAGGTGTATAAGGAGGGGGAAAGGGCACCCTTCCAGATAGGTAGGACGGATGCCCTTGGGAGGGTGGTTTTCTGTCCAAGAGAAGGGGGTTTATGGACGGTTATAACCCATTCGGAGGATGGCCATGGTGCGCAGGTAAAAATAAACTTTGAAGGGAAGGACCTTAAGGAGGAGAAGAACCTCTTGGAAAGGTATGGAAAGGTGTTGGCAGGCTTAGGATGGCTTTTGGGAATATTTGGGCTTTTGGAAATATACCTTAGGAGGGCAAAAGGATGAAAAAGGTGCTGGTAGTATCTACCTTAGCTGTAGGCCTTTCTTTTGCTCACCATGGCGTTGCTTCTTTGGGTAGCGTTGGTTTGGAAGGCCCTGGCGCACCCCTTGAAACCTCAAGCTCTGCCACCATTCCAGAAGGTAAATGGCTCCTCTACCTTAAGCTTGACCATGTCAAATGGAAAAGGTACAGCTTTTCAGAGTTTCCAGACCAAAAGGACAGCTATCACTTTTGGACCTACGGCATAGGCTATGGTCTAAGGCCATGGCTCTCCCTTTACCTTTTCATCCCCTACTACACAAAAAAGGAGATAAAATCAAAGGATGGTGGCTTTTATTCCTACACCAACTCGGGCTTTGCGGACCTATCCCTCATGGCTGTCTTTGGCTTTAAGTACGATAAAGGCTTTAAGCTTGTTCCAAGACAGGAAAGCCTTGATGACCTTATGGACTGGCATTTTACCCTATACGGTGGTATATCTTTACCAACGGGCAACCCTAACAAGTATGACAGGTCAAGGGATCCAAAGGGAGAATTTGAACCCGATATGTCCACAGGCTTTGGCAAGCCTTCCATAAGACTGGGCTTTACGGCAACGAAACAACTCGTCAGATTTCCAAGGCTTACCTTTGTCTTTGACACGAACTACATAAAGTTCTTTGAACACACCTATAACTACACAGAAGATGGAAGAAGGAAAAAATACAAGTTTGGCGATGAGTTCCGACTAAATACGGCCTTGGCCTACAGGTTTTATGAAGACATGGATAGAAAACTACGTTTGGATGCACTCTTGGAGGCCGATTTTCAACATAATCAAAGAGACAAGGAGGATGGAGTCAAACAGAGTGCTTCTGGTGGTAGCATACTCTACGGAGTGGGTGGAATCAGGCTTTATTACAAAAGCATGTCCCTTGGTGCCGGCATAAAGGTCCCCCTATGGAAGAGGCTAAATGAAGAAGGCCAACAGCAAGGTTCAGAAGGTAAGGAAAGCTACAGGTTTATCCTTACCCTTTCCACCCTTTTTTAGGAGGCTTGCATGCATATACCCGATGGCTTTTTGGCTCCGCAGGTCTACATACCAGCCTACCTTGTAGATATAGGCCTTTTGTTTTATGCCTTCAAGAGGTTTAAAAAGGACCTAAAAGAGAAAACAATCCCCTATTTGGCATCCCTGTCTGCCTTCTCTTTTATCATCATGTCCATAGCCATACCTTTGCCCGGTGGCACTTCCGTGCATGGCCTTGGTGTGGCAAGCCTTTCTTTACTCTTTGGCCCATGGACAGCCTTCCTCTCCATATCCTTGGTCCTTTTCCTACAGGCTACCATCTTTGGAGAAGGTGGTATAACAAGCTTTCCCATAAACTCCCTATCCATAGCCTTTTTAGGAAGCCTTTGTGCCTACTATACCTATCTCATCGCCAAAAGATACCTTGAAGATAGAACCTCCCTTTTTCTGTCTGGCTTTTTATCAACTTTAATTTCTGCCTTCGCTGTAGCCCTTGTGCTTGGCATACATCCCTACCTGTTCAAAGACCCCTTTGGAAAGCCCCTTTACTTCCCTTTCAAGCTATCTTTGGTCCTTCCCGCCGTGCTTTTCTCACATATCCTTGTGGGCATAGGAGAGGGCATACTCACCATAATAATCCTTAGGGCCTTGAGGGGTAGGATATGAGGGATAAGTTATTAATGCTTTTATACTTGTTTTGCCTCTTATACCTGTCCTTTTCCAGCCATATTTACACGCTTTTGATAGCTTTAGTCCTTTTGCTTGTGTTTTTGATACTGTCCCCCATAGAGAGAAAGCTAAAGCTTTTAAAACATGCCTTCTTCTCCTTTTTCCTTTTTAGCTTTTTCATATCATTTTCCTATCTTCTTTTTAACCAAAAAGCCCTTGATTACTTTCTAATGATAAACCTTAGGTCCTTTGACCTTAGCCTTCTCACCTTTATCTTTTTAAGAATGGTTAACCTTTATAAGGCCTTTGATTTTTCAAAGACTTTAGGCTTTTTGCTTGTTATGACTGTTAGCAATGCCATAACTTACAATAGACTTTTAAAGGACTTCAAGGATGCCATAAGGAGTAGGACCTTACAAAAGCCCGAAAGGAAAACTCTTGTAGCCTTTACCAAAAGGTTGTCCCTTTTCTTTTTTGAAAAGTCCATAAACACATCAAGGGAAGTCCAAGAGGCCATGAGGTCAAGAGGGTTTTATAATGATTGAACTAAGGGATGTCTATTACAGCTACAACGGAGAGGATGTTTTAAGGGATATAAGCTTTAGAATCTTTGAAGGTGATAGGGTTGTTTTACTTGGGCCAAACGGCTCTGGAAAGACAACCCTTTTGAAGATACTAAACGGCCTCATCTTTCCTAAAAAAGGCGCATACTTTTACAAGGACATAGAGATAAAGGAAAAGACTCTGAAGGACAAAAATATAAACAGATGGTTTAGGAAAGAAGTGGTATTACTCTTTCAAAACCCAGAGGTGATGCTTTTTAATCCAACAGTTTACGATGAGATAGCCTTCAGTTTAAGGCAGTTGGGGATGGAGGAGAGGATGATAAAAGAAGAGGTGCATTACTGGACCGAAAGGCTTGACCTTATGTCCTTCCTCAACAGGCCACCCTATGAACTAAGCGGTGGCCAAAAACAGAGGCTATGCATTGCTTGCCTGCTTGCCTTAAGGCCTAAGGTGCTTCTCCTTGATGAACCAACGGCCAACTTAGATTCCAAAACCACCCAATTGTTGATAGAGCTACTTTGGGATATGGAGATTACCAGCCTTGTGGCTACTAACAACCTCAACCTTGTGCAAGACCTTGGAAATAAGCTTTTGGTTCTCGGAGAAGACCACACAATCCTATACTATGGAGAGATGAAAGACTTTTTGGAGGACAAGGATATGCTTACAAAGGCTGGACTCTTGTGGAGAGGCACAATATATAATAGAAGGGATGCACTATAAAAAGTATGTCTATAAGCTTTCGCCAGAGGACTTTTATCAGTTTTTAATTGATTACGGAAGAGGCGTGGAGGTACTTTCCGAGGGTGAATCCTTTGTAGAGTTTGCCCTTTATGAACCCATTGAGGGTCTTGAGCCTTTGGAAGTTTTAGAAGTTGAAGTTATACCACCTCAGAAGGCATTTAGGCCTGTGAAAGTAAAGGATATTATGGTTTTACCCTCTTGGATAAAGCCTGTGGTAATAAGGCAGGGTGTGGCCTTTGGCACGGGTTTGCACCCTACTACCAAGCTATGCCTTTATCTTATGCAGGAGTTTTTAAAGGAGGACTGGTCTCTTTTGGATGTAGGCACTGGCACAGGTATTCTGGCTATAGCAGGAAAAAGGCTTGGAGCCAGCAGGGTTTTGGCCATTGATATAGACCCACAGGCCACAGAAGAGTGCATACACAATAGCAAAGAAAACTGTGTAGATATAGAGTGCCTTCAGGCAGAGCCAAAGGACATAAAAGAGGCCTTTGACCTTCTGGTGGCAAACCTTGAGCTGGAGATATTCAAAAGGGAGCTAAAATATCTTAAAAACCTTTTTAAAAGTGTGGCTATCTTTTCCGGCATATATGGAAGGGAAGAGCTAGAGGAATTTTTAAAGCTCCTTGCTTTTAAACCTGTTAAAATTAAAAAGTTAGAAAACTGGTATGGGGTGGTGGTCAAAAGATGAAATATCGCTACAGGCTTGAAGAAAAAAGTGAAAGAAGGCTTGGCTTTGTAAGGCTTATAAGGAGGCTTGCCATATTTGCTTTGTTTTTTATCGCCTTTTATCTCCTGTTCCTTTCCTTGGGCCTGAGTCCTCAGGTTTCAGAGGAAAGTCTAAGAGATCTTTCCCTTATACCCCTTGAAAAGACATACCATTTAAAACTAAACAGGCCGATAAAAGAAATAAAACTGTACATAGAAGAAAAGGATCAAAAGAAAGAAATTTACAAAGCGGTTTTTTTGGAGCCTCAGCAAGAGCTTTCTTTTAAGCTAAAAGCGAAGGATATAGGTTTAAAAGACGGTGAGGCAAACTTACTTTTGGAGGTTTCTTCTGGTATATTTAGGAGCCGGACGTACCATCTTAAGGCTTTGGTAGATACAGTACCACCAAAGTTGGATGTGATCTCTTACACTCCATACCCATCACTTGGTGGCACCTTTGCTCTAAAGGTAAAGGTTGGAGAAGAAGCGCAGGTTTATGTAGTGCAAAGAGAACACAGATATAACCTATACCCTGTGGGTGAAGGTTATTACTTTGGACTTTTTCCCATAAGGCTTGATAAGGAAGGGATACCCTTTATCCTATATGCTACGGATAAAGTAGGTAATTCAACATCACAGGGGCTTAAGCTAAACATAAAGCAAGTAAGCTTTAAGGAAGACAAGATAAACATAGACGATAACTTTATAAACAGAGCGGTATATCCCCTTTTGAAGGATGAAGGAAAGGGTCTTACACCCCTTGAGGCCTTTAAAAGGGTGAACGAGGTTTGGCGTTCAGGGGATGTCAAAAAGGTAGAGGAAATAGGCAAAAGGAGCGAGCCAAGGGTCCTTTGGGAAGGTGCCTTTTTGCAACTGCCAAACAGCAAGGTCTTCGCCACCTATGGAGATATAAGGCACTATTATTACAACGGGGAGAAGGTAAGCGAAAGCAGGCATATGGGCTTTGATTTTGCCTCTGTAGAAAGGGCGCCTGTGCCAGCTTCCAACTCGGGCGTGGTAGTCTTTACCGGAAGTCTTGGCATATATGGAAATACAATAATCATTGACCATGGCATGGGCCTTATGAGCCTTTATGGGCATCTTTCGGAGATAAGCGTAAAGGAAGGACAGTTTGTAAAAAAGGGTGAGATAATAGGAAGGACTGGGAATACAGGCTTTGCTTTGGGAGACCATCTTCACTTTGGTATAGTAGTACAGGGCTATGAGGTAAATCCAATTGAATGGCTAGATCCCAAATGGGTAAAGAACAGCATTATTTCTGTATTTGAAGCAAGATGAAGAAGTTAAAACATAACACTTCCCTTCTTTTAGTTCCTTTTGTGGCTTTTCTCATAAGGCTTATCCATAAAACCATAAGATGGGACAAAAGGATAGACTATGAGCTATACAAGGGAAAGATAATAGCTCTTTTGCACGGTAATGCTCTGGGTGTGGCCATGCTTGGTATAGACAGAGGCATATATGCTTTAGTAAGCAGGTTTAGAGATGGAGATATTGCAGAAAAATTTTTGCTTAGCCTTGGCTATAGGGTTATAAGGGGCTCCACAGAGGAGGGAAAACCCCAGAAGGGTGGGAGCGCTGGGTTTTTAAAGCTTTTAAGAGTTTTAAAAGAAGGCCAAACGGTAGCTATAACAGTGGATGGCCCAAAGGGCCCCTATGGAAAAGTCAAACCCGGCATAATACTTTTGGCGCAAAAATCTGGAATACCTATAATTCCTGTGTATGTTAGCTTTGACTGGTGCATTAAGCTTAATACTTGGGATAAATTTACCATTCCACTCCCCTTTTCAAAAGCCAAGGTAAGGATAGGCCATCCCATATGGGTACTTCCAGAGGATACCACAGATTCTAAGAAGGAGGAACTAGAGGAGGCACTTTTTTCTCTTTCCTCGGGAAGACCCTTAGAGAGATGTCTGGAGCCAAGATGAAGCTAAAGCTTCCCAATAGGGTTGTTATAAGAACAAGAAGAAAGGCCATGGATTGTGCTGGTTCATAAAAGCTGGCGAATATTACAGAGAACTCACCCCTTTGTAAGAAAGACAAGGAAGCTCTAAGAGCAGCTCTATTCCCAATGTCATAAAGGTGAGCCCCCCAGTAAGTGGATAAAAACTTGGTAATTATAGAAAGAAAAACAATAATTATGAAAAACCAAGGGTTAAAATCAAAGCTTAGCTTGGAATTAAAGGTAAACATGAAAAAGAAAACACCTACAGATAGATCTTTCAGCTCAGAAAGAGATTTTTCTATAATTCCAAAAACCCTACTATTTTCTGGAACAATAACACCAAGCATAAAAGCGATGAGTGCATCTGATAGACCAAAGCTTAGACTAATTCCGGAAGATACAAGCAAAAAGCCAAGAACAAAAAAGGGAACAAGATCTTCTTCCATTTTTCTATCCATATAACTAAAAAACCTTTCGGATAATCCCTTCCCAATGTATAAGAGAATTAGCACAAGAAGCAAAGCTAACAAACCTCTTATAAGCCCTACAGCATCTGGACTGCCTTTTAAGGTAAAGCCTGTAATAAGGGAAAGAAGGATAATGCTAATTAAATCTTCAAATATAAGAACACCTATCAAAAACTCTGCCTCTGGATTTACAAGCCTTTTGTAGTCCATAAGAAGCTTGGCAGTTATGGCTGTGCTACTTGGATAAATTATGGCGCCTACTGCTAAAGAAAACAGGAAGTTTTGTGTAAATAGATAGGAAAGGCCAAAGGCGGGTAAAAAGTTAAAAAGAAAGTCTATAATGCCTGGCTTTAAAAGCCTTTTCATCCCTATGAGCCTTTCAAAGGAATACTCAAGACCTATAAAAAAGAAGAGGAGTACTATAGCTAAGTGTTCAAAGATGGTAAATGTTTCTTGTATTTTAGTGGGGAAGATAAGCTTACCAATAAGCCCAGCCAGTATAAAAGAAAGAATATAAGGCACTTTAAACCTTGAAAGTAAGAAGGCAGCAAAAAACAATAGTAGGAAAACACTGCCAGCCAATATAAAATCCTGTGGGCTATGCATTCTATGTGCTACACCTTCCGCAGAGTTCCAAGAAGTGGTTTATCTGTGGCCTTGTACCTACCACTATAAGTATATCCCCTAATTCTATTCTTTCCTTATAAGGGTCTGGGCTTGGTATTATCTTTCCCTTCCTATCTATGGCTATTACCGATACACCCGTAGTTCTCCTTATCTGAAGCTCTGCTATGGTTTTGTTTATAAGGTTTGAACCACTTTCCACCTTCACCCATTCCATCACCACTTCCTTTAATATAAGCTCCATCTTTTCCGCCTTTATGGGTTGATAAACCGCCCCAGCCACCAAAAATCCAAGCTCTTTTGCCTCTTCTTCCGTCAGGCTAAAAACACAGCTTGCCTCTTCTTCCTCCTCCATAAGATATATTTCTCTTTTGCCCGTGTTGTAAATAACCAAAACAAGATCTCTCCCCTCCCTTAACCTTATAGAATACTTTTTGCCTATGCCCGGCAGGTCTGTTTCTCTAATTTCCATAAAGTATATTTTACTCTTTAGCTTCCTGCGATGGGTTATACAAAAAGCCCGTTATTCCACCCCAAACTATGTGTAATATGATCAGAGATATTTGAATGTTAGCAGTCATAGGCTTTTGGAACCACTCCGCACCACCTGCACCACCTATCAAAGAAACGATTACCACAAATATATGCCATGCTATCCCGTAAAGTATGCCCTTTACAAGGCCAGGGCCGGGGACCTTGTTCCATACAAAAGGAAGAACTAAAGGAATGGCAAATAGTGTGGAATCAATCTGATGGTGTATAAACCAGGCTGGATCTTTAATCCCTGGAAAAAGGCCAAAGAGCCCAAACCATTTGGCGTAGACCTCGTCCAATATCATCATGGCATAGCCGCCCATCTGGCTTGCAAAGAGGAAGCTCCAAAAGTTTACCCCTTTTATAACCATGGCAATCCCTCCTTATTGTAAATGATACTTAATCTTTTTTGTAACTCAATAAAAACTAGTTATGGAGTTTATAAGTCTGCTTTATAGTGTTATTGTTGCTTCTTTATTATCTTTAAAAGGTCCTTTCTTTCTGAAAGGACTATGGACTTTATATTTTCATCCTTTTGATAAACCTCTGCGAACTCCTTTTGTATAAACTCAATAAGCTTTTGAATCTGTGCCTCAAGCTCGTCTATTTGCTCTTTCATCCTAAGGATAATGTCTATGCCAGCAAGGTTCACACCAAGGTTCCTGCTTAACGTTAGTATAAACTCAAGCCTTTGTAAGTCCTCCTCTGTGTAATACCTTGTTCTTCCTTTGCTTCTTGTAGGTTTTATTAGCCCTTCCTTTTCATAAAGCCTAAGTGTTTGTGGGTGTATGTTAAACATGCTGGCTACCACGCCTATGGTATAAAGCTTTGTCCTCTTCATGTTTGCTTCTCCTTTATACGTTCTGGCTCTGGTAGAAGTTTATCTAGCTCTTCAAGGAGCTGTTTTATTCTTTTACCATCTCCAAAGAATTTATCAAAAAAGCCAAGCTTTGGAATATCTATATGGATTCTTACAAAAAGATCACCCCTACCATCTGACATAAGCTTTGGCATGCCATAACCTTCCACCCTTATAGTTTCTCCCTCCTGTATACCTGCAGGCACTTTTACCTTAACCTTTCTGCCTTCAAGGGTAGGCACTTCTATCTCTGTACCAAGTATGGCCTCTGTTATCTTTATGTAAGCATCCACATAAAGGTTGTTGCCTCTTCTTTCAAAGGTAGGATGGGGTTTTACCTTTACGGTTATTATAAGATCTCCTGGAGGACCTCCAAACCTGCCAGCATGACCCTTGCCCTCTGCCATTATTTTGCTTCCAGTATCCACGCCCGGTGGTATTCTTACCTTTACCTCCTCCCTTTGGGGTATGGTGCCTCTGCCTCTACACTTGGGACATGGCTCTCTTATAACACCCTCACCACCGCAGGTGGGGCAGGTCTGAGATATGGTTATAAAGAACTGTCTTTGAATTACCTCACCCCTTCCACCGCAGGTGGGACATACCCTTTCACCCTTTGTAGGATCGTAGCCCCTTCCACCACAGGCATCGCAGGCCACCTCCCTTACTAAGGGTATGCTTACCACCGTGCCTCTAAAGGCTTCTTCCAAGCTTAGTTCTACAGCGTAGTATATATCCTCTCCCTTTATGGGTCTCCTTTGTTCCCTTCTCCTTCCCCTTGTGGCCCTTTCAAATATATCCTCAAAACCAAAGCCCTTAAACACTTCCTCAAAGAGGTCTCCTATGTTTTGGAAGACCACCTCTTGATACTCTTGGCCTCCAGGCTGGGCGGAAAAGGCGGCATGACCATACTGGTCGTAGAGCTTTCTCTTTTCTGGGTCTGAGAGCACCTGGTAGGCCTCGTTTATCTCTTTGAACTTCTCTTGAGCCTCTGGATCTTTGTTAAAGTCTGGGTGATACTTTCTGGCAAGCCTGCGGTAAGCCTTCTTTATCTCCTCTTGGGTGGCATTCCTTGGCACTCCAAGTATTTCATAGTAATCCCTTTTGGTTGAGTTAGCCATGTAAATAGATTTTAGTCAAGTTTTGTCAAATTTCAAGGGCTAAATATGGTGTAAAATATAAGTAAGGTAGGAGGGTGGAAGATGGAATATCTTATTTTAGCTATAGTTCTACTACCTTTGCTGTTCCTTGTATTGGCTTATAACAGCCTTGTAAGGAAGAGGAACGAGATAAACAACGTGCTCTCCAGCATTGACGCCTTACTGAAGAAACGCTATGACCTCATACCGAACCTGGTGGCTACTGTAAAGCAGTATATGGAATACGAAAAAAGTCTTTTGAACCAGCTGACAGAGCTTAGGACAAAGGCTATAAGTGGAAGCCTATCTTTGCAAGAGAGGGAAAGGATAGACAGGGAGATAAGCGGACTTTTAAGGAATATAGTAGTGGTAGCGGAAAATTACCCAGACCTAAAGGCAAGCCAAAACTTCTTACAGCTACAGGCGGCATTGAACGAGGTGGAAGAACAGCTATCCGCCGCAAGGCGTGCCCTTAGTGCGGTAATAACTGACTACAACACCACCATACAAAGCATACCCTATAACCTTATAGCCAACCTTTTCGGCTTTAAATTCTACGAATGGTACCAAATACCAGAGGAAGAAAGAGAAAAACCAAACATAAAAGAACTCTTTAAAGATTAAAGCAGATGAAAAGTTTTGAAGAGTTTTATAACCAAGAGCTAAAACCTGCGGTTGATAATCTGGAAAAGGAGAGAAAAAAGATTCTATCCTGGTCCATTTTTGGTTTTCTATTCTTAATGTTTGGTCTATTTGTTGTTTTCTCTTACTTTGCTGATGCTTCTTACTCTTTATTTTTTATCATACTGGGTTTGATAATATACTTTTCCTTGGCTGGCTTTTTCCTTAGCGGCTTTAAAAGTAGGTTTAAGTCGCAAGTTATAGATAAGATAATCAAATTTCTTGACCCTTCCTTGGAGTATAAGCCAAAAGAGTATCTGCCCTTTGAGGTCTTTAAGAAAAGCCTACTTTTTGAAACAAAGGAGAGCGTGAATAGATATACCGGTAGCGACCTAATAAAAGGGAATATAGGTTTAACCTCTGTAGCCTTTAGCCAAGTGCATGCAGAACATGAAGAAACACACACCTATACAGATAGTCAAGGCAGAACACAAACGGAAACAATATGGTACACCATATTTAGAGGTGTGCTTTTTGTGGCGGATTTTAACAAAAACTTTAACACTAAGGTGGTAGTATTTCCAAATTCGGAAGGTATAAGCTGGTTTGATAAGCTCTTTAGCTCTACCTTAAGGAACCTTAAGCCTATAAAGCTGGAGGACCCAGAGTTTGAAAGCTTGTTTAATGTATACGGTGAAGACCAAGTAGAATCGCGATACATACTTTCTACAAGTCTTATGAGAAGACTGGTGGAGCTTTGGAACAGGTTTAAAGAGGCGGGAGCAAAGGACATAAGAATATCTTTCATAGACTCCTACATCTTTATAGCCATAGACTTTAGAAAGGACCTTCTTGAACCTTCACTGTTTAGTGCCATAGACTACAATCGTATTGTGGATTACTACTGGAGGGTAAAAGCCTTTTATGATGTGGTGGACGACCTAAACCTCAACAGAAGGATATGGGGAAAGACTTAAGCCTTAATTGCTTCAGCCACCATACAGAAAAAGCCCCCTTCTGGATGAAAGCCTTTACTTATCTCCCTGTTTTTTACAGGTCTTTGGTCCTGTGGCTCTTCAAAGAGGGTGCTAAAGACCTCTTTTAGTTCAAAGCCTGCCTCTTTTAACATATTACTTACCTCACTAAAGCTGTAAAATTTAGCACGAGAATATAGGGGATGGCCTTCTTTTGCCTTCCTCATGTAAAACTTAGCCCATGGGCTCTCAGACAGCACAAGGCCTAAAAAGAGCTTTCCATCTTCTCTTATCACCCTCCTTGCAGACCTAAGAGCCTTCAGCGGGTCTTCAAAAAAGCAAAGGGAAACTATCATAAAAATGCTTTTAAAGCTTTGATACTTAAAAGGCAACTCCTCTGCCCTTGCCATAAGGACCTTTAGACCTCTACTTCTTGCTATCTTCAAAAGCTCAAGGGAGGTGTCCACACCCACATCCACATTCAAAGCCTTGGCAAACCTTCCACTGCCCACACCCACCTCAAGGGAAGGACCTTCCACCGGACCACACCTTTTTAAACACTCAACCTCCAGAGCGAAAACGGAGCTTCCAAAGGGCAAATCGTACCAAAGGTCATACCTTTCTGCATAAAGGTCAAAGACTTTCATATGTTAAACTATAACTCATGCTGTGGAAGAAGTCCGCCTACGAGCTTGCAAACCTCATAAAGAAAAAGGAAGTACATCCAAAGGAAGTGCTTGAAAGCTTTTATGAGAGGTTTTCTCAAAGGGAAGAAAAGGTAAAGGCCTACATCACACCCCTCTATGAGGAGGTTTTAAAAGAAGCGGAAAGGATGGACTTATCAGAAGACAAGCCTCTTTTGGGCATTCCAGTGGCTATAAAGGACAACATAAACGTGAAGGGCTATCCTACCACATGCGCCTCAAAGATACTCCAAAGCTATATATCTCCCTACGATGCCACAGTTATAGAAAGGCTAAGGAGGGCTGGAGCCCTTATAGTGGGAAAGACCAACATGGACGAGTTTGCCATGGGCTCATCCACTGAGTATTCTGCCTTTTTCAAGACAAGGAATCCATGGGACCTTGAGAGAGTCCCCGGTGGGTCTTCCGGTGGGTCTGCAGTGGCTGTGGCGGTAAGGTCTGCACCCCTTTCTTTGGGTTCAGATACGGGAGGCTCCATTCGCCAGCCTGCCAGCTTTTGTGGTGTTATAGGCCTAAAGCCTACCTACGGTAGGGTATCCCGTTATGGCCTTGTGGCCTTTGCCTCCTCCCTTGACCAGATAGGACCCTTTGCAAGAAAGACGGAGGATATAGCCCTCATCATGGAAGTAATCTCCGGGCATGACCCAAGGGATTCCACAAGCAGTAAAAGGGAAGTTCCCAAGTTCACCCAGGAGCTTGGCAAGAATATAAAGGGTTTGAGGGTTGGCATAGTAAGGGAGTTTATGGAGGATGGTGTGGAGGAAGGTGTTAAAAGGGCCTTTGAAGGCTTTTTAAAGGATATGGAAAAGGAAGGCGCTTACATAGAGGAGATTTCCCTTCCCCATGTAAAATACGCCATACCTTGCTACTATATAATAGCCCCCTCCGAGGCATCTTCCAACCTTGCCCGCTATGATGGTGTGAGGTTTGGCTACAGAACGGAGAAGTACCAAGACCTTATAGATATGTACTCCAAGACAAGGGACGAGGGCTTTGGTCCTGAGGTAAAGAGAAGAATACTCCTTGGCACATTTGCCCTCTCTGCGGGCTATTATGATGCCTATTACCTTAAGGCCATGAGGGTAAGAAGGCTCATAACCCAAGACTTTGAAAAGGCCTTTGAAAGGGTAGACCTTATAGCCACTCCCACCTCACCAACGGTGGCCTTCCGCTTTGGAGAAAAGACGGATGATCCCATAGCCATGTACCTTTCAGATGTTTTCACAGTAAGTGTAAATTTGGCAGGACTTCCGGGCATATCCATCCCCATAGGCATGTCCAACAACCTGCCGGTGGGCGGACAGCTTATAGGTAAAGCCTTTGATGAGGCCTCCTTACTTAGAGTCTCCTACTGGTGGGAACAGGTTTATAAACACTATGAGATGGAGCCTCTTTTGTAAGCTTTGGTAAAATATTCCGTTATGCTTAAGCGCACAAAGTACTGCGGACACATCTCGGAAGAGGACTTAAACAAAGAGGTTATTTTAAACGGATGGGTGCATAGGATAAGGAACCATGGTGGTGTTATATTCATTGACCTAAGAGACAGAGAGGGCATAGTACAGTGCGTGGTAGAGGAGAAGGACAATCCAAAGGTCTATGACCTTGCAGACTCTTTAAAGTCCGAGTATGTGGTGGCCATAAGGGGCAAGGTAAGGAGAAGACCACCTGGCACAGAAAACCAAAAGCTAAAAACGGGCTACTATGAAGTTGTTATAGAGGAGCTTGAGATTTTAAACACCTCCGAAGTGCCACCCTTCCCCATAGATGAAGAAACACCTATCTCAGAAGAGACCAAGCTTCGCTACCGCTACCTTGACCTAAGAAGGGAAAGCATGAAAGAAAACCTTCTCTTCCGCCACAGGGCCTATCAGGTTGCAAGAAAGGTCTTTGTGGAAGAGGGCTTTGTGGAGATAGAAACTCCCTTCCTTACCAAATCCACGCCGGAGGGTGCGAGGGACTTTTTGGTTCCTTCAAGGCTTCATCCGGGCAAGTTCTACGCCCTTCCCCAATCTCCCCAGCTTTTCAAACAGATCCTTATGGTGGCTGGCTTTGACAGGTACTTTCAAATAGTGAAATGCTTAAGGGATGAGGACCTAAGAGCAGACCGCCAGCCCGAGTTTACCCAAATAGACTTTGAGATGTCCTTTGTGGATGAAGAGGATGTGATGGCCTTCAGTGAAAGGCTAATAGCTACACTGTTTAAGGAGCTTTTAGGCATAGAGCTAAAAAGACCCTTTGATAGGATGCCTTACAGGGAGGCTATGGAGAGGTATGGGTCGGACAAGCCAGACAGGCGCTTTGGCTTGGAGCTTATAGACCTAACGGATATCTTTTCAAACACAGAGTTTAAAGTCTTTCGCCAAGCTATAGATAATGGTGGTGTGGTAAAGGCCATAAACTTTAAAGGTTCAAACCTTTCAAGGAAAGAGATTGATGAGCTTACCCAGTTTGTTCAAAGCCTTGGCGCCAAAGGCCTTGCATGGATAAAGGTGGAAGAAGACAAGCTAAACTCACCCATAGTAAAGTTCTTCTCCCAAGAGGAGACCCAAAAGCTTCTTGAAAGGGTTCAGGCTGAAGTGGGCGATGTTATCTTCTTCTCCGCAGACAAAAGGGAGATGGTCTATAAGGTCCTCGGAAGCCTAAGGCTACACATAGGCAAAAAATACAACCTTATAAACACAGAAAACTTTGATGTCTTTTGGGTGGTAGACTTCCCCCTTATGGAGTGGGATGAGGAAGAAAAGAGGTTTGTATCTTTGCACCACCCCTTTACCTCACCAAGGGAGGAGGACATTCCCCTTTTGAAAAAAGCCTTGGAAGTGGAAGACTTGGAAGAGAAGAAAAAACTTGTTCATTCGGTAAGAGCAAGGGCCTATGACCTTGTGATAAACGGCTATGAGGTGGGTGGTGGGTCCATAAGAATACACAGAAGGGAGGTTCAGGAGCTTGTCTTTAGGCTTCTTCAAATATCGGATATGGAGGCGAGGGAGAAGTTTGGCTTTCTTCTTGACGCTTTAAAGTATGGCGCACCACCTCACGGAGGCCTTGCCTTTGGCTTTGATAGGCTCTTGGCTATTATGAGAGGCCTTGATTCCATAAGGGATGTGATAGCCTTTCCAAAGACTCAAAAGGGCATATGTCCTTTGACGGGCGCGCCAGACTATGTGGACCCAAAGCAGTTAAAAGAGCTTCATGTAAAGGTGGTGGAGTGATGCACCTGCGCATAGGCACAAGGAAGAGCAAGCTTGCCCTATGGCAGGCAAACTTTGTAAAGGAAAAGCTGGAAGAGAGGGGCCACACTGTAGAGCTTGTCCTTATCACCACCACAGGGGACAAAATACTGGATGCACCTCTGGCAAAGATAGGTGGGAAGGGCCTTTTTGTAAAGGAGATAGAGGAAGCTCTGCTAAGAGGAAATATAGACTTGGCGGTGCATTCTTTGAAGGATGTGCCTATGGTCCTGCCAGAGGGCCTCACCTTGGGAGCCATAACGGAAAGAGAAAACCCCTTTGACGTGCTTTTATCAAAGAACGGCAAAAGCCTGGAAGAGCTTCCCATCGGTGCAAAGGTCGGCACCTCATCCCTCAGAAGGCAAGTGCAGATAAAAAGGAGAAGGCCAGACCTCAGGGTGGAGGTCCTTCGCGGAAATGTGGACACAAGGATAAGAAAGATGGAAGAGGGTCTTTATGATGCCATTGTGCTGGCCTATGCGGGTGTAAAGAGGATGGGTCTTGAGGGCAGAATAACTCAGATTTTGGGAGACTTTATACCAGCAGTGGGACAAGGTTCTCTTGCCATAGAGATAAGGGAAGGGGATGAAAGGGTAAGGTCCGCCATAGACTTCCTTGACCACAGGGAAAGCAGGCTAAGGGCAGAGTGCGAAAGGGCCTTTTTGAGGGAGTTGCACGGTGGCTGTCAGGTTCCCATAGGGGCCTACGCTTGGGTAGAAGGAAACACATTAAAGCTAAAGGCCTTCATCTCAGACCTTAAGGGAGAGAGATTCATAGAGGGCTATGAAGAAGGAAGGCCAGAAGAGGCACAAGAGATAGGAAAAAGGCTGGCCAAAAGGCTATTGGAAAGTGGTGGAGAGGAGATATTGAGGGATATATATCAAACCTGACCTAAAAGCTCTTTTTTATACACCTTCCATCTTGCTGGGTCAAGCTTTGTAGAACAGCCCAAAGAAGAAAGGTCATAGACCTTAAAGGCCTGTGGGTTATCGGGCGTGCTAACAAAGAAAAAGACCGTGCCCGTGGGCAAATGCTTGTTTTGCTCCTTCCAACCTTTTACCATATAAACAAGCTCGCGAAGTCTTTCCTTTATACCTTCAGCATCAAAGCTTTGAGTTTTTCCATCTTCCTCAAGAACCCATACACCATCTTTTATGCCCTCTATAATCTCCAAAACCCTATCTTCGGAAGGTATGCCATAAAACCTCATCCTATCTCTCCTTTATTTATAAGTTTTGCCACATCCTTGGCAAAGTATGTGATTATCATATCTGCGCCCGCGCGCTTTATGGACAAAAGGGTCTCTATCATCACCCTTTTCTCGTCTATCCATCCAAGCCTTCCCCCTGCCTTTATCATGGCATACTCACCGCTTACATTGTAAGCGCACACAGGAAGCAAGGTAGCCTCTTTTACCTTGGCTATTATATCCAAGTAGGCAAGGGCAGGCTTTACCATGATTATGTCCGCACCCTCTTGCACATCCAAAAGCACCTCCTTTAACGCCTCCCTTGAATTGGCTGGGTCCATCTGGTAGCTTCTTCTATCTCCAAAGGCAGGAGCAGACTCGGCAATATCTCTAAAAGGACCATAAAAGGCTGAAGCATACTTGGCCGAGTAAGCCATTATGGGTATGTTTTCAAAGCCAGAGGAATCAAGGGCTTCCCTTATGGCCTTAACCATACCATCCATCATGCCAGAGGGCGCCAGCATATCCGCTCCGTTCTTTGCATGGGATATGGCTTGTTTTTTCAGGTTTTCAAGGGTAAGGTCGTTATGCACATCTCCCTCACAAAGCACTCCACAATGGCCATGAGAAGTGTATTCACAAAAGCAAACATCGGTTATAACATACATATCCGGCACTTCCTTTTTTATAAGCCTCAAAGCCCTCTGTATTATCCCTTCATCACTCCAAGTGTCAGAGCCCACCTCATCCTTGTGTTCTGGTATGCCAAAGAGGATTATGGCTGGTATGCCAAGGTCTCTTACTTCTTTTACAGCATCCACCACCTTGTCAAGGCTATACCGGTAGACTCCCGGCATGCTTGGCACCTCTTCCACTATGCCCTCACCGTATCGCACAAAGATGGGGTAGATAAGGTCATCAAGGCTTAGCTTTGTTTCTCTCACAAGCCTTCTTATATTTTCATTCTTTCTTAGCCTTCTTGGCCTTAGCTTAGGAAATTCCATGAAATATAATATATACCACCAGATAGTATAAAATGCATTTGGAGCTTGAAAGGTTTGAAGGAAGTGGGGAAAGAAAGGTTGCTTTGATCTTTTCACCTATACACCTGTCTCAAAAAGAGGAACTTGAGAAAGTTTTTGGTACGATAAGAAAGGAACACAATGATGTAGAAATCGTTTGTCTTTCTTCCCTTGCTGGTGTAATCCTTGACGGAAGTATAAGGAAGGATGCGGTTGTGGGCTTTGTGCTTTCTGGAGTAAAGGAGGTGCTTGTAGTAAAAAGAGGAGAAATAGAAAAGGCTGCGTATAAGCTAAAAGAGTATGATGTGGGCTTTGCTCTTGCCTTTTCTGACTATGATAGCTCCCCACTGCTTGAAGAGCTCACAGAGCTTTTGGAGGATGTTAATATACCCATAGCGGGTGGCGTTGCCTCTGATGATTTTACTTTAAAGGATACATACCTGATATATGAAGGCTCTTTAGTAAAGGATGCTGTGCTTAGGCGATTATGTATATAAAGCCACCTTATAACAAAATAGTAAGGAGGTGGCAAAATGGAGATGATAGAGCTATCTAAGATAGTCTCAGATGAGAAGAAGGTTATTCAATACCTACAGCAAAAAGCCATACTTAAGAAATTTGACAGTTGCCCCTACTGTGGAAGCATACACATAGGAAGTGTAAGAAGAAACAAGCTAAAATGTTATTCCTGTAGAAAAGAATGGAGTATAAGAAAGGATAGCATATTGGAAAACCTTAAGATACCACCAAACAAGTTCCTACTGGCTATTAAACTCTTTGAATTGGAGATTTCAGCACTGCAGGCGAGTAAGCAACTAAAAGTATCCTATAAGACAATGCTAAAGCTTTATGACTTTATCCGTAGAGCCATCTATTGTGAAGTAGAAGGTAAGGGAGAGTGTCTTGAAGGTGAGGTGGAAATGGATGAGAGCTATTTTGGGGGTAAAAGGAAAGGTAAGAGGGGAAGAGGAGCAGAGGGTAAGATACCAGTATTTGGTATATTGGAGAGGGATGGGAGGGTTAAGGTGGAAGTGGTGAAAGATGTGACATCAGAGAGCTTACTAAAGTTAGCAATAAATAAGGTAAAAAGGGGTAGCATAATATACACGGATAGATATAGGAGTTATGATGGGCTTGTAAGTATAGGATTTAGACATGAGAGGATAGATCATAGTAAGAGGTTTGCCAATGGTAAGGTATATATCAATGGCATAGAAGGGTTTTGGAGCTATGCTAAAGAGAGGTTGATGAGGTATCATGGGGTATCAAGGGAAAAGTTTGTGTTATACTTAAAGGAGTTAGAGTATAGGTATAATATACGTGGTAGTGAAATATTCAGTAAATTGATAGGGGTTTTAGCTAAGCATGGTAAGGTGGCAAAAATTACATAATCACCTGTGCTTATTTTGCTTTTTAAAAAGGGAAAGGAAATAAGTCTTGACTGGAACACGGTGGTGGAGGATACGGGTATAAGACTAAGGCTTGGAGAGAGAAGGGGAAGGTTGCTAAAAGATATAAATGGTATGCCTGTGAACGTATTTTATGAGATATTTCTACAGCAAGAAAAGGGAAAAGGTTTTTTAAACCACACCTTCATATCTCCAAGCTATGAGAGTGTTTACAGGAAGATAGTTTATGACGCCTTATTTATGGATGAAGAGGGCCTTCACTTTGCAAAATCGGTGGATAGAGTCAAAGAGATGAACGTTGGGATGGTTAGTAAGGCCTTGCATCAATACTTAATTGAGAAGATAGGACCCTTTTTTGAAAGTATTGACCAGAGGTTTATGGTATTGTACTGTGCGGGCAGGCTTGCCTCTCTTGGAGAGGCGAGTAAAAAAGAAATAGAAAAGTATAAAAGGGCTATAGGCTTTCTATCTTACGGCGAAGTGGTGACCTACAATAGAAAGGCCCTGTTTTTAAACTGGAGCTGTGTTTATCTCTTTTTTGAGAGCTCTATCCATCTGCCCCCTGTGGAACCAGATACAACCCCCTTGGAGCTTACAAGAAGGTTTACAGAATTGGGACAGATCTTAACAGATTTGTTTATGAAGGATATGGTTATGGCTGTAGTAGATATGAACGAAAACTTGATCTTTTACAACAAAATGTTAAGCTTCTTATTTGACTCGGAAGAGGATATAAAAGATTATCTAGTAAGATGGAGCAAGTCAGCAAAAGAAAAAAAGAAAACTACAAGCAGAATACATCATCTTCAAAGCAAGTCAAAGAACTTCTACTTTAGAGTTTATTCCATACCATACAGGGATTTTATCATCTTAACCATAGAAGATTTTACCAAGTATGCTTCTCTTGAAATCCTTGAGAGAAACCTACGGATAAACCCGATCACTGGCTTACCCACAAGGCATTCTATTCAATACGAAAATAAAGCCTCTTGCTTTACCCTTGACATCCAAAACTTTGGTAGCATAAGCCTCTATTACTCAGAGGATATAGCAAACCAGCTTTTAACTGAAGTTTCTTCTATCCTTAGCGATTATGCACACTCTTTTAACCTCATGCTTTATCATACGGGCATTGATGAGTTTACCCTTATATCAAAGGACTTAGGACCAGAGGAGCTATACCTAAAAGCTTCAATCATCATGAAAGCTTTAAGCTCAATAAAATACACAAGCATGGGAATTAATGTGCAGTTTAAAGGTGCCATTTCTTATGGAACGCCAAAAGATGCGATAAAGTTCAACAACTATGCTATTAAAACATATGGAGGTAACTTATTGCTTTTTACAGAAGAAGCCATGAACAGCGTTCTAAATGAAAACTTTGAGCTTATAAAGATTGTAAATGCTGTAAATAAAGGTAATATAAAGGTTCTACTTCAGCCTATATATGACAAACGGAAGAAGCTTACTACATATGAGGTATTTGGGCGTGTGTTTGAAGTAGATGAAGAGTTAAAAATACATTGGCGTGCTTTTAAAGGTGTGGATGCGTACAAAAGGTTTACAGAGATGGTAGTTGAAAGGGTGTTGGAAAACTCTTTTAAACTAAGAGGAAAGAAGCTTCATTTCAATCTTTCTAAGGAAAACTTGAGCGACACATACCATATAGAAAGGTTGATAAACTTCTTTAAAAAACTTACACAAGAGGGTATAAAAGCTTCTATTGAGCTTGTAGAATGGTCGGAATATAGCCACGAGCTAAAAGATGTAATAAGATACCTTAAGAAAAATGGTGTCTCTGTAGGTATTGACGACTTTGGTGTAGGCTATTATGACCTTTCTTCTCTTGGAGAGCTAGATATAGATTACATAAAACTTGATAAGAGTTTTTTGGAAAAAGGATTGAAAAATTCAAGACTGTCTTTTCTCATAGAGAACTTAATAAAATATGCGCGTGCAGAAAAAATATACACTGTGGCAGAAGGTGTAGAAGACAAAAGGATGTTTGAATTTTGCCTTAGATTGGGTGTTGATTATTTTCAAGGGTTTTTGCTTGGTGGACTTGAAGAATTATAATATATACCATAAGCGGGCGTAGCTCAGGGGTGGAGCGTCTGCTTCCCAAGCAGAAGGTCGCGGGTTCAAATCCCGTCGCCCGCTCTTAAAAGTGATATATTTTTATGCATGAGGGTGGGAATAGTTCTAGGCACAAAGCCCATTAGCCCTTTGGAGTTTTGGATAGGGGTTGAGGAGGGTCAAGTGGTTCAACTGGATGACGTGCTTTACATAGAAAGCAGTATAGGAAACATGCCTGTTAAATACTACGGCATTGTGGGCGAGGTGCATAAGTTCCTTGAGGGAGCAGAGTTTGTTTACGATGCCCACCTTGTAACCAAAGGCCTAATACCCGTAAACATAGCCTATATTGCCAAGCTAAACATAACAAGGATAGAGCCAGAGATTTTTGCACCACCATCGCCTGGAGATAGTGTTTATAGGGCCGTAGGTAAGGAGTTTGAGAGGGCGCTTTACTACGACCAGATGAAGGAAAAGATACCAGCGGGTTTGGACAGGAATGGCAATGTGGTTTATGTCAACTATCACTTTATAAACGGCGTGGAAGGGGCGCATGTGAGCATATCTGGTATGTCCGGTATAGCAACAAAAACTTCTTACGCCCTTTTCCTTCTCTATTCCATACTGGAAAAGGCTAGGGATAAAGACAGGGTGCATGGGATAATCTTTAATGTAAAAGGGAAGGACCTTCTTTGGCTTGACAAAAGGAGTAAAGTGCTTGATGAGGAGAGCGAAGAGTTATACAAAATTATGGGTTTAAGGCCCGAGCCTTTTAAAAACGTCAAGTTTTATGTACCGCCTTCTCCCGGCAATATAAACATACCCGATTGTGAAAGGCAAGATTCAAAGGTTTCTCCCTTTTATTGGAGTATGAGGGAGTTTGCAGAGGAGGGGCTAATAAGGTTTATGTTTACAGAGGGGGAAGAGGGTGTATCCAACATACACTATGTTATGGACAGGGTGGCCAACAAGCTCTATTACCTTGCACAGGAAAGTCCAGAGGGCCGTCTTGTGGATGATTATGGAAGTGAGATAGATAGTCTAAAGGCCCTTGAAAAAAGACTTTTGGATGCTATAAAGGACAAAGAGGAGAATAAAAACTCAGACCTTTATAGAAATTGGTTTGGCGAAGCCCAAATACAAACGGTGCAAGCTTTTTTTAGAAGGTTTAGTAGGGCCTGTGATTATGTGAGCAGGTTTGTAGGTGAGGTTTCAAGCCCGCCCAACTGGCAAGAAAACAGGCTTTCTGTAATAGATATAAGTAGTCTTCATAGTATAGCCAAGATGTTTGTGGTAGGTGCCATATTAAAGAAGGTATTCAAGCAAAAGGAAAACATAGGAAAGCCCGATCCTAAAGTTTTTGTGGTTCTTGACGAACTTAATAAGTATGCACCCAAGGATGGGTGGAGTCCCATAAAGGATGTGGTTTTGGATATTGCAGAAAGAGGTAGGAGTTTGGGAGTGATCCTAATAGGTGCTCAGCAGACTGCTAGTGAGGTGGAAAAAAGGGTTATAGCAAATTCTGCTTTAAAGGTGCTTGGCAGGATGGATTCCAGCGAGGTGCTTGGAAAGGAATACGACTACCTAACAGGAAACTTTCGCCAGAGGGCCATAATGCTAAAGAAGGGAACGATGATACTTTACCAGCCGGATATTCCAAACCCTATGATAGTTAGATTTCCAAAGCCCGCATGGGCAACCAGACCTTCTGAGGTAGAGGAGGAAGTTTATGTTCCTGAGGATTTTGGTAATTTTTAGCCTCTTTTTGAGCTTGGCCTTTTCTCAAACAGCCGTGGTTAGAGTGGGTAAGTACCCTGACAAGGAGCGTATAGTTCTTCAGCTGGATAGGAAAGTGGATTACAAGGTGCTTACCCTTGAAAGCCCAAAGAGAATCGTGGTGGATATTATGGAAGAGGTTAGAGTCAGTATTCCAAAAGATATACAGGTGAGGGTTGGTAGGCATCCATGGGGCACAAGGGTTGTTATTGAAAAAAACTTTGATGAGGTCAAAGCTTTCTCTCTTCAAGAACCTTTTAGGATAGTGCTTGATATTTACCTTCCAAAGGCTGTTGGTGAACCTGTAGCAAAAAAAGATGAAGAAAATGAGCTTTTGGAGATAGTAGATCCAAGCTTTATAAGAGTATTGAGGTACACTGAGAATGTAAAAAATCAAGAAAGAGTTATAAACCAAGTTAGGAAAAGCCAGCTGATAACCCAGAGAAGGGTTATAGTTATTGATCCAGGGCATGGGGGGCACGATCCAGGAGCCATTGGTTATATGAACATTAGGGAAAAGGAGGTAGTTCTTGCCATAGGTAAAAAACTTGCCGAATTCCTTGAAGAAGATGGCAGGTTTAAAGTTATAATGACACGCAAAGATGATACCTTTATACCCCTTCAAGAAAGGTCTAGGATAGCCCTAAGCAATAGGGCGGACCTTCTCATAAGCATACATGCTGATGCCCATCCTCAAAAGCTTCCACATGTCAGAGGCACCACTGTATTTGCCATATCTTCCGAAGCAGCGCAGAAAAAACGCCAGAGTATAGTAAATAACGACCAGTACGCCAAGCTTGTTCTAGGAAGGACTGATATACCAACGCAGGCAAAGGTAGTACTTGCGGATCTTGCTATGGATGTGACATTAAACGAAAGCGTAGTTTTTGGGAGTAAGTTAGCAAAGGTTGTAAGAAGGGAGCTTGGAAGGGATGTGCATTTTAGGGGTATCCAAAGGGCTGGGTTTGCAGTGTTAAAAACACCCGGTATACCATCGGTTTTGGTGGAGGTGGGCTTTATGACAAACCCAGAGGAAGCTCTTATGATGTCAAGCGAAGAGTTCCAGGAGAATTTTGCAAGGGCTTTATATCTTACTATAGTAGATTACTTTTTCCCAAGCTCCCAGAAGATTACCTCAGCCCAAGAAGCTTATGCACCTGGGGCAAAACCCTGACCTCATAGCCAAGGCTCAAAAGCTTATTTTGTAAATCTAAAGCCTTTTCAAGAAATTCGGATTTATTGCTTTCTGGTTGAAGCACCACACAGGACCTTTTGAGAAAATCCTCAAAGGCAAGTAGCACATCAAGGTTTAAATACTCATCCACTACAAACTTAAGCTCTTTTGCGTACTTTCTTATTTTTTGATGCACATACCAGTTGGCCACAGCCTTTGGAGAGCAGGTTATATGTATATTTTCCGCCACATCCTCAAGCTCTTCCTGCCACAGGGTTCCGTTGGTTTCTATCTGCACAGATTTTCCTATTTTTAACAACTCTTTTACAAGTTCAGGCAAGCTACTTTCTGTAAGAGGCTCACCACCGGTTATAATCACGTGTTTGTGAGGGTATGTTTCTACAAGATTTATAAGGTCTTCGAGGCTAGTGGATGGGCTTTTAAAAGGCAGGGCAGATGGCTGGTCGCACCATGGGCATCGTAGATTACAACCTTGGATTCTTATAAAGAGACTGGGAAGACCAACCAAAAGGCCTTCCCCTTGTATGCTTGGATAAACCTCATTTATGCTTATTGAGGCTTTTCTAACTTCACTTCGTAGCATTCTATAATATCACCCACCTTTATGTCGTTATAGTCCTTTAGCTTTATACCACACTCAAAGCCTTTGGCAACCTCTTGTACGTCTTCCTTGAACCTTTTTAGACTTTCTATCTTGCCATCAAAGATTACCACACCATCCCTTATGAGCCTTGCTTTAGCGTTCCTTAAAATCTTACCATCCAACACATAACAACCAGCTACAGTTCCAGCCCCCTTTATCTTAAAAGTAGCCCTAACTTCTGCAGAGCCGTGCACTACTTCCCTTTCCACAGGCTTTAGCATACCCTTTAGGGCCTTCTTTACATCTTCTATTGCCTCGTATATGATGCTATAGAGCCTTATATCTACCTTTTCTGCCTCTGCCGTTTCCCTAGCCTTCACATCGGGCCTTGTGTTAAAGCCTATTATTATGGCACCGCTTGCCTTTGCCAGCATAACATCATTCTCCGTTATACCACCCACATCGCCGTGGATTATTCTAACAGACACCTCTGGAGTGGAAAGTTCTCCAAAGGACTTTTTGAGAGCCTCTAAAGATCCAACAGTGTCTGCTTTAATTATTAGCCTTAACTCTTTTAATTCTCCCTCTTGTATCTTTTTGAAAACCTCTTCTAGCACAAAACCTTTTGAGACCTTTTCCATTTGCTCTTTTTTGAGTTTTCTCTGTTCTGCTATCTGTCTTGCTTTCTTTTCGTCTTCTACTACCTTTAGCTGGTCTCCAGCCATAGGAATCTCTTCGAATCCAAGCACCTCAACGGGAATAGAAGGACCAGCCGAATTTACCCTTCTCCCCTTGTCATCAAACATGGCCCTTACCCTACCGTATGTGGTCCCAGCCACAAAGACGTCACCCACTTTTAGGGTACCCTCTTGTACCAAAACTGTAGCAACTACACCCCTTTGTTTGTCAAGCTTGGACTCTATTATGGTTCCTTTTGCAGGCTTGTTAGGATTGGCTTTTAATTCAAGAAGGTCTGCAAGGAGTAATATGTATTCAAGAAGGCTTTCCACATTTTGGCCAGTTTTCGCAGAGACATCTACAAAGATTGTATCACCACCCCATTCCTCTGGAATAAGCCCTAGCTCGGAAAGTTCCCTTCTTACCCTTTGCGGATCCGCCCCGGGCTTGTCTATTTTATTTACTGCTACAATGATTGGAACGTTAAAAGCTTTGGCGTGATTTATGGCCTCTATGGTTTGGGGCATAACGCCGTCATCGGCTGCTACCACAAGCACGGCAATGTCTGTAACCTGTGCGCCCCTTGCCCTCAAGGATGTAAAGGCTTCATGCCCTGGTGTATCAAGGAAGGTTATCTTTCTTCCATCAGGCATCTCTACCACAGAAGCACCTATATGTTGGGTTATACCACCCTTTTCTCTTTCAGCAACTCTTGTTTTTCTTATGGTATCCAGCAAGGTAGTTTTTCCATGGTCCACGTGGCCCATAACTACAACTACAGGCGGTCTTGGTTCTCCACCTTCTTCAACGATTTCTTCCTCTTCTTCTTTTACCTCTTCCACTTTTATTTCTGCAAGAAAGCCCAATGCTTCTGCCACTTGGAGGGCAACTTCGGAGGGCACTGTTTGATTAATAGTTGCCAATATGCCTCTTTTTAGGAGCTCTGTCATTACTTGATTTGGTGGTACCCTCATTAATTCTGCAAGTTCTCTAACAGTTACCACTTCTGGTATTTGAACTATCTTAATTTCCTCTTCCCTTTCTTCTCTTTTTTCTTTCTTTATCTGTTGTTCCAATTTTTTAAGTATTTGCTCTTCCCCCTTACTTAGCTTTTCTTTAGGTGGTTGTGCTTTTTGTGATTTTTCTTCCGTTTTTTGCTCTCTGGGTGGTGGCACGGGAGGTGGGGATGGAATTCTTGGCGGGAATGGTCTTCTATCTTCCACCCTGCGTGGTTTTTCCTTTTCATGTGTTCTTTCCTTTTTAACTACGCTAGATTCCTTTACAAACTGTTTTGTCTTTTGTTCTTGTGGTTTTTGGAACTTAGGTCTTTGTTCTCTTGGCGCCTTCTCTTCCTTTACAACCTCTACTGTTTGAACGGTTTCTTCTTTAACCTCTTGTATGCTAACGCTTTCCACAGGTTTTTCCTTTGAGGGTAAAAGATTGTCATAAACGATTTGAAGCTCCTCTTCATCAAGGTAAGCAAACTTACCCTTTTCTATGCCCCATTCTTTAAGCACTTCCCTTATCTTCTTTACTGGCACGCCAAGCTCTTTTGCCACATCTTGAACTCTCAATTTTCCCATAGTTTATAATTATAAGCCTAAAATATTGCCTGTCCCAATGGTGCGTAAAAACTTTATGTTTTATATCAAGGGATGTTATGGTGGATAGGTTGTTGTTAACCTTTCTTGAAGAGGATATAGGACATGCGGACATAACTACTGAAGGTGTATGTAGGGGGGAAAGTGCAAGGGCCGTGGTGGTAGCTAAGGAAGGGGGAGTTTTGGCCGGTGTGGGCTTTGCCCTTAGAGTCTTTGAACTTTTAGGCAGTGTAAAACTTATAAAAAGCCTTAGGGATGGGGAAGAGTTTTCAAAGGGTGATGAGGTTCTTGTATTGGAAGGACCTTCGGATGTACTGTTGAAGGGTGAAAGGGTAGCTCTAAACTTGATGCAAAGGCTAAGTGGCATAGCCACTGTAGTAAGAAGGTATGTTAAAGCCTTGGAAGGCACAAATATAAAGCTTCTTGATACAAGAAAAACAACGCCTGGCATGAGATACTTTGAAAAGTATGCAGTGAGAATTGGTGGCGGTGTAAACCATCGTTTTGGCTTGTATGATATGGTGCTAATTAAGGATAATCACAAGGCTGTGGCTGGTAGCATAAGGGAAGCTGTTAGACGTGTAAAAGAAGGGCTTAGCCCTGCCTATAAGGTTGAAGTAGAAGTGGAAAACCTACAAGAATTGGAGGAAGCCCTTGAATGTGGTGTGGATATGGTGCTTTTGGATAACTTTTCTCCAAAGGAGGTAAGGGAGGCTGTAAAGATTACAAAGGGTAGGATTTTAGTGGAGGTATCCGGCAATATAAATCTTGAAAACATAAAGGATTATGCTATAGAGGGGGTGCATTTTATATCAAGTGGATCCATTACCCACTCTGCCAGATGGCTTGACCTTAGTATGAGGGTGTATAGATTGTAAAAAAAATCGCTTATACACATGTTGGTAGAAAGTTGTTTCTTCGTATGATTAATATGCCAGCACCATAGTAGATTAACCATCAGAAATGCACCGGGTTAGACATTCTTTGTTGTAGCATGATTCATAGCATTCATATGCACAAATTCCAAACATATCAAAGTAGGCATTAGTGTATACCTATCAAAGCATTTATTTTGTGTGCCTGCTGGGGCCTTAATTTCTTACAAAGCATATAGCAGATTAATCATTAGTAATACGCTGAGTGAGAATTTATCCTTTGCAGGGGTACGGCGCACGGTACACTTATTAAAATTCTTGCCCATCCCTACATTTTCGGGTTTTTTAAGAGCACGCATTAGCGTGCAACTACATTGTTTGTCTCATTTATTTATAGCAAAAAAAAATGATAGTGGCGCCCCATTCCTTAGTTAATTTCTCACCATACGTATGTGGTAGATTAATCATTAGAAATTTCCTTAGAAAAAAATTCTACTCATATTGGCCCGGCCTATAGATATTATTGTCTGCAAAGGGTTTATTGGTACATTCCCTTTAATCCTTACGCAATTAGCCAAGAGGTCGTAGCCTAAACCTTTCATTTCTTATTCAACCTGTAGGCTGTAAAATATTATCTAATGATAAACATATACGCAAGCTTGGGAGGCACCTTCAAAAAGTTTGAACTTGACCAGTTTGGTGATATAAGAAGGGAAGCGGTCATATGGCTTGATGTGGAAAAGCCTACCGATGCGGAAATTGATTGGTTAAAAAGTACGGTGGGCTTTAAAATGCCACCGAGGGAGGTTTTTGGAGATATAGAGATAAGCAGTAAGTATAAAGAAGAAGAGGAAGCCATATATATGAACCTTTCCTTTGTTATACAACAGAAAGAGGATATAAGCGTTGAACCTGTTCTTTTCTTTATAAAAGGTCGCTATATGGTAAGCATAAGGTACAGAGATATTCCAAGCATGCTCATATTTATAAAAAGAATGGAAGAAAACTCTATAAATTTTCAATTTCCAGAGGCAATTTTTTCACAAATAGTTAACATTGAAGTGGATAGAATTGGAGATAGACTTGAAATACTTGGTAGAAGGATAAGAAATCTAAGAAAAGAAGTTTTTGCGGAACAATCTGAAGAGATTATAAGAGAAATATCCTACTATGATGAATTGAATATTACTATAAGGGAAACTATAAATGAAAAACTAAGGGTTTTGAGCCATTTTGTTAAAAGTCCAAGAGTAAATGCTCAAACCAAAAGGGAGATAAAGGTCGCTTTGGATGATCTTCATACTTTGCTTGACTACACCAGCTTTTATATGGACAAGCTGGATAGCATACAAAATTCTCTATTGGGCCTTATATCCATAAAGCAAAACGAAGCGGTCAAAGTCTTTACAGTTATAGCTACTATATTTCTACCAGCTACTTTGATAGCTAGCATATATGGTATGAACTTTGACAACATGCCCGAGCTTCACTGGAAGTATGGCTACCCCCTATCTCTCTTTCTTATGGTGATTGTTACCCTTTCTCTTATATATTGGGTAAAAAAGAAGGGATGGCTATGAGGATAAAGTATAACAAAGAAGACCTTCTTATAGGTATATTTATAGTCCTTGGCATATCTTATCCCTTCCTTGTAGCCTTGCTCATATTCTTTGAGGATGCGGTAGAAAGAAAGCATGCAATGGAGGAAATAAAGGCCTTTTATAGTTTTTTGTTGGGTTTGGAAGAATGTAAAGAAGAAAGGGCCTTTGAGCTTTCTAAGATCATGGACCAAGAGTTCTACAAAGAGGCAGGTGGAGAAAGAGGCCTTCTTTCCGCTTGCCAGTCCTACAGGAAGTCTTATCCTTCTGCCGTGGCGAAGGAGAGAAGAGTCAAAGATGATGAGGTTTTGGTGGACCTGCTTGTAAAAGAAAAGGGTATTATAAAAAAGGTTGCTTCTGTTAGGCTTTACTTTGAAAAGGGGGAGGAAGGTGTAAAGATAAAGAGGGTGGAGTATGAAAAAGGGGGTTGATATTGGTGGCACCTTTATAAAGGTATACTGGGAGGATGGGAGAAAGGAAAAGCATTACATAAAGGATATTTCCAAAGATAAAGAGGCCTTTTTGGAAAGGATAAAAAGCATTGTGTTTGAAGGGAATCCAGAGGAGGTTGGAATAGCGGTGGCTGGTTTTACTTCTTTGAACGGTGTGGTCTACAGGTCTCCCAACATACCAGCCCTTGACGGTATGGATCTAAAAAAAGTCTTTGAGGGTATTAAGGTAAAGGTTATAAACGATGTTTCTGCGGGTGCTCTTGGTGAGTGGTTCTATGACCATAGGGACAGTAAAGTTTTGCTTTTTGTGGCCATAGGCACTGGATTGGGCGGTGGTCTTGTAATAGGTGGCAGGCCTTTTCTTGGTGCTTGTGGTAGCAGTTTAGAACTTGGACATCATATTATTAAGGCTGGTGGAGAAAAATGTAATTGTGGTAGGTTTGGTTGTTGGGAGGCTTACTCCTCTTCCTACGGCTTTGAAGGGATATATGAGAAGGTCTCTGGCAAAAGGCTAAAAGACTTTGAGATAATAAACAAGGCCAAGGATGGTGACCCTATGGCCTTAGAGGCCCTTATTGAGTTTAGAAGGTATCTTCTCCTTGGCCTTATGAACTCTGTGCATATCTTCAATCCAGATAGGATAGTGCTAGGTGGAGGCCTTATAGATGCCATGAAAGAATTGCTTGAAGGTCTTGAAGAGGACCTAAAAGCCATGTGTGAAAGCTTGCCAGCCAAATGTTTTAGACTTTTCTTTTCTTCCTGTGCAGAATACTGTATGGCAAGGGGGGCTTTAGCTTTTACCCTTAGTGGCGATATTTAAATTTATGGAAATAAGAAGGATAGAGGGTGTGCTTTTTCAGCACGCCGCAGAGCAGTTTCAAACCATTAGGGCACAAAAGGCTGGCGAGGCTCTAAGGATAAGGGTTCTATCTGTAGTTCCCGATGTGCTTTTGGACCTTTCCTTGGGTGGCACCATAAGGGCAAAAGTTAGTCATTGGGAGGGTTCCATAATTGGGCTTACCCTACCCAACGGTGTTGAAATAAGGGCAGAAAACAAATCTTCCATACCACTTGTGGTAGGTGATACGGTGGACCTTATGGTAGAAAGCACAAACCCTTTCATATTTAGGGTGGTGGGCCTTTACAGAAAGGGACAAGGAGAAGAACTTTTAAGGCTTATTTTTGAAAAGGAAGATAGCCTTTTGGTGTCTATAAACACGGAAAATTTCAAAGAAAGCGTGGAAAACTCTGGCATTTTTTATGAAAGGAAGCTTTTTGACCTATTTTTGGGAAAAATAAAGGTGGAAGACCTTATGAAGGATAGGAAGGCGCAGATTATAGGACAGATATTATTGCTAGCAAAAGATTTATCGGATATGCTGGGTGTAGATTTTGAGGTAAGCTTGGAAGGTATTAAAAATCTTTTGCATATTTTTAGAGAAAAGATACAAAACTACGAAAAAGTCATTGAAGCCTTTAATGTTTTGAGCTTTGAAAACATGAGCCATGAGGAATATTTGGAGTTTATAAAAGGCTTAAGAAATGATCGTCCCTTTATTTTAGCCCTTGATAGAGGAGATAGGGCAATTATTCTAAAAGAGCTTCACAGGCTTATCAAGTCTGGCAGGCTTACAGAATATAAAGGTATAGTTGAAGCTTTTGAAAGCTTGCAAAATATAGAAGAACCTGTGGTAAAAGAGTTTTTAAAGGCAATGGAAGGCGGGTCTGATAAGGATATTAAAAGAACTTACAATGCCTTAGAGAGCTATTTAAAGGAAAGTCAAAGGTGGATAGAATTCTATAATACAAAGTTGCCTCAACTGGAAAACCTTCTTTATAGGCTTGAGTTCCTAAATAGCCTTCAATGGACAATGTTGAAGGACAGTAGAGCCTTTTATCTACCTATCTACTATGAGGGTGGCAAAGGTGGTATTATGTTTAAAGCGGATAAGGATTATACTGTGTTTTTTAAATTGAACTACCATGTGGGTTTTTTGGCAGGACTTTTGAAAAGACCAAAAAAACACCAAAGCTTGGATATTAGATTTCTTACCAATATAGCCTCTTTGGCAGAGAGGTTAAGGGAAGGAAGGGATAGACTTCAAGAGATGCTTTTGGAAGATGGCATAGGGCTAAAAAGCTATCTTGTGGAAGTGGTGGAAGAGGGGCAAGTTTTAGAAAGGGTAAAGGATAGCTTTTCACAGGAAGGTTTTCTTTTGATTGTGTAACCATGGAGGAAAAGAAAAAGGCCATAGCCTTAAGGTATGACCAGGAGAAGGACAAGGCACCCGTGGTGGTGGCCAAGGGCGTGGGTGAAGTTGCGGAAAGGATAATAGAGACTGCGAAGAAGCATGGTGTTCCTGTGCTTGAAGATAAGGCTCTTCTTTCTGCCATGTTAAACCTGGAGGTTTATGAGGAGATACCACCAGATCTATACAGGGCTGTGGCAAAGGTGCTTGTCTTTGTAGGAGCCATTAAAAAATCAAGCTAAGTTCATGTAGGCCCTTCGGGCAAGGATAATCTGGTACTTTAAAAGGCTGGAAAGACCATGAAGCTCCTTTGCTACCTTTATAAGATTACGGTATTCACCCTTGTTGTATGAGTCTTCAACCATTTTTATTATCTGTTTTATCCTATAAAGAGGGTCCTTTTCTTCTTGTGCTATACCTCGTAAAAATATGGGACATGCTTCTTCTATGGCTGGTAATATTACACCCATCCAAGATAGGGCTTCAAGTACTAGGTTGAAGGTGTATTCTCTGCTGTATTCTTCCAAAAGCTCTTCTTGAGAACTTATGAGCTCCTCTATAAGGTCAAGCAGTTCTATGTTGTGGTAAAGTACATCAAAAGCCGTGTTCACACTTACCTTAACCTTCTGTGATCCAGATAAAAGAAGAAGGTTTACAAGCTTCTCTTGGAGGGATAGAAGCTCTTCAATCCTTTCTAATATCTCCCTCATAGTATATACTTGGAGAGCTCTTCGTCCTTTATTATACCTTCAAGCTTAGCCCTTACAAACCTTGCATCTATTATAATCCTTTGACCAAAAAGCTCTGGTGCATTAAAGGATATATCCTCTAAGAGCTTTTCCATGACTGTATGTAGTCTTCTGGCGCCTATGTTTTCTGTGCGGTTATTGGCCTCTTCCGCAATGCGGGCTATTTCTTCAAGGGCATCCTCTGTAAATTCAATGTCCACACCCTCCGTTTTTAATAGTTCTGTGTATTGGACCGTTAGGGCATTTTTTGGTTCCTTTAGTATCCTTACAAAGTCCTCCCTTGTTAGTGGGCTTAGTTCTACCCTTATGGGAAATCTGCCCTGAAGCTCTGGCATGAGGTCAGAAGGTTTGGATATATGAAAGGCACCAGCCGCAATAAATAGTATATGGTCGGTCTTAACAGGGCCGTACTTTGTTTTTACCACTGTACCTTCCACTATTGGCAAAAGGTCCCTCTGTACACCCTCTCTTGATACACCAGGGCCAGCACCTGGAGTTTTTACAGCTATTTTATCTATCTCATCTATAAAGATGATTCCAAAGTTCTCAGCCCTATATATGGCCTCACGGGCCACTTCCTCTTGGTCTATTAACTTCTCTGCCTCTTCTGCCTCCAAAACCTGCATTGCCTCTTTTACTCTCAGCCTTCTCCTCCTTCTACCTCCACCAAGCCCTCCAAGCATGTTTCTTAGCTGTTCTTCAAGCTCTTCAAGACCTGGAGGTCCAGCAATACCTATTAGTGGTATAGCCTTTTCTTGCACATCCACTTCCACTATCTTATCGTCCATATCCCCTCTTCTAAGCTTTTCTCTTATCTCCTCTCTTTTGCTTGTGTCTTGCATACCCCTCATGCCAAAGCTAAGCTGTTGTGGAACAAGGTAATCCAAAATTCTCTCCTCTGCCAACCTCTTTGCCCTTTCTCTAACCTCTTGCATCTTTTCCTGTTTTACCATCTGGTAGGAAACTTCCACCAACTCCCTTACCATGGACTCCACATCCCTACCCACATAACCTATCTCTGTGTATTTGGTAGCCTCCACCTTTACAAAAGGTGCCTTAATAAGCTGGGCGATCCTCCTTGCTATCTCCGTCTTTCCAACTCCAGTGGGGCCTATCATAAGAAGGTTTTTGGGGGCTACCTCATCCCTTATATGCTCGGGCAATCTCTGCCTTCTCCAACGGTTTCTGAGGGCTATGGCTACAGCCTTTTTTGCCTGGTCCTGCCCCACAATATACTTATCAAGCTCTTCTACTATCCTTTTTGGTGTTAATTCTTCCAGTAGGTCAGAAAGAGATTTCGTCATCGTCTATCTTCTCCCATTCCATAGTTTCTGTTTCTAAATTCTTAACAAGGTCATCAAGGAACTTATTTAGGTCCTCTGGGAAGGCTTCATGGGTAAAGTTGAAGGGGAATACCCTCTTTAACACATCCAAGGGTGGGCTACCTATGCCAAGAGCTGGCTCAATAACCTTGGGGATGCGCCTTGAGGCTTCAAGGCATGCCATCCTATAAGCCTCGGAAAGAGCAAGCTCTATATCGGAAAACCTTGCCACCTCATCCCCATACTCATAAAGCACTATATCATAGGCGCTCTTCTTAAATTCTTCCCAATCAAGCACCTCCGTTATATACTCCCTTCCTTCCCACTCTTTTGTTCTAACACATGCCCTATTTCTAAGTTTAAAGGACAATACGTATGAATCTACCAAATATCTGTCCGCATACACATCCGGGAAAAAGAAAAATTCCATAGTGTTTATAATATAGCACCAATGCGTATAATTTCCAGATCGGAAGAAGAAACCTTAAAACTTGGAGAGGCCATTGGCAGGCTTATAAAGGGGGGAGAGGTAATATGCCTTGTGGGAGACCTTGGCGCTGGGAAAACTACCCTTGTAAAGGGCATTGCAAAGGGTATGGGAATTCTTGAAGGTTATCAGGTAAGAAGCCCTACTTTTACTCTTGTGAATGAATACCCCACAAAAAGGGGACCTTTGATACATGTGGACTTATACAGGGCAAAAGATATAGACCTTTCAGAATTTTTAGGAAAGGGCCTTTTGGTCATAGAATGGGCCGAGGGTTTAGAGATATGCCACTGCACCATAAAGATTGATTTCTGTGAAGAGGGAAGAGTATTAGAGTTTTTTGGATGTGATTTTATATATCAAATTGATAGCTAAAGTATATGGCAACACCTTTCTGTTTGGCATATTCTCTTACAGGTGGTGATGCTTGGCAGGTTACAAAGAGTATAAGTTTGTCTTTGTAGCCAAGGATGGGAGTTATCTTATTTACCTTTGCAAGGAAATTATCTATATCTGACTTTTTAAGTTGATTTTTTGCCTCGCCAAGTATTATTATCTCTTTTCCTTTAACTTTGCCTTTACCTAATTATATTAATCTCTTCATACCTTTTTGGAGAAACCTCTACATAATCTCTTTTCAAACCGTTTTCAAGTTCTATCCCAAAGTCCTCTTTTAGAAGTTTAGGTAGGTATTTAATAAGCTCTGTATTCAAGGATATATCCAACCTTATGAGAAAATCCACCAAGCTGTTCTCTTGTCTTTTTATGCTCTTCTACAAGCTTGCTAAGGTTTGCCTCTGTAAGTTTCTGTGCTTCTGCCAATTCTTTTATCCTTTCCTCTGTCTGCCTTTGCGCCTCTGCAAGCTCCTTTATTCTTTCATCCGTTCGTTTTTGAGCTTCTATAAGCTCTTGCACAGCCTTTGTAAGTGCTTTTATCTCTTCCCTTAGCTCAATAAAATCCTTTCTCGTTACTACCTCCCCAATAGTTTTTTTTCAATCTCCCTAAAAAGCTTTATAAAAATGCCCCTTGTGCTGGGGTCCAGCTTCTCAATGTCCTCCAATATTTCTGCGCTAATTATCATAAGAATTTAGTATATAACTTCCATAGGCTAAGACACGGGTTATTAAAGAACTTCTCTATGGCACAGCCTATTGAGGTATTTAAGCTCAAACCTTCCAGAATTATAGCTCAAAAGTGTAAAGCCTGTGTTGTCCATGTGGATGTTCCAAAGGTTTTCAAGGCCCAAGCCTGTGGCAAGGCATACCATAGCATGAAGCGTTCCACCGTGGGCAACAACCAGAAGGTTTTTGTAGGGTCCATTTATCACATCTTCTAAAAAGCTCTTCACCCTTTTGCTGAAATCTTCCATATTTTCTTGCGTTGGTAGTGGATTTCTTACAGGGTTTGAAAGCCAAGCTCTAAAGATATGCCCCTCCTCTTCCACAAGGTCCCAAAACTTCTTACCCTCATAGTTTCCAAAGGACATTTCTCTTATGCGTTCATCCACAATCACTTCAAGGCCCAAAAGGTCCGCAATGGTAAGGGCTGTTTTATAAGCCCTCCTTTGTGGAGAGGAGTATATCACCTCTATCTCTTTGCCCAAAAATTCTTGTGCGGAAAGCCTTGCTTGAACAAAGCCAAGGGGTGTTAGGTCGCTGTCAAGCCTTCCTTGGAATATGCCCTTCTCGTTATACTCACTTTGGGCATGACGCAAAAGGTATATATTCTTATTCATTATACTTTTATTTTAACAACTACGCCTAGTGAGAAATTTCATTTTGTAGTGGCCCATGCACTATGTGTAAGGAGCAGGCTCTAAAGGGCCAATTATAAAAAATCTAACTGTCTGGGTCCACCACTACAATACACTTTTTGTGGACATGCGTCAGCGCACCTACAAATTAATTGTCTCATTTATTTTTAGCAAAGATGCGAATAGCTGGCCCATGCCCTAATTAATTCCTTACAGCGTATTATACTTTTATTTTAACAACTGTGCCTATGTTTCCTTCCACATATCTTTCTAAGTGTATATAGTTTTCTGTCAAAAGCCTATCCTTTTCAATCACCGTAGCCCTAAGCTCTTTCCCAAGGTTCTTCTTATAAAACTCCTCTCTTTTTCTCTTATCCAAATCCTTTAGCATATCCACCCTTTCCTCCTTTACCTTTGATGGCACTTTTCCTTCCATCTTACTTGCCTTTGTAAAAGGCCTATCTGAATAGGGGAATATATGCATGTAGGCTATAGGAAGCTCCTCCAGCAGCCTATAAGTTTGCATAAAGTCTTCCTCATCTTCCGATGGAAAACCCACTATTATGTCCGTGCCTATAGCTGAAAGGGGCCTCCTATGCACTATCTTTTCCACAAGGCTTATGTAGTCTTTGGCTCTATATTCTCTTCTCATAAGCTCCAATATACGGTCCGAACCGCTTTGAAGGGAAAGGTGAAAATGTGGTGCCACCTTTTCCTCCCATGTTATAAGGTCAAAAAGCTTTTGGTCTATCTCTGCAGGATACAGAGAAGAAAGCCTTACCAACTGTATGCCCTCTATCCTTATTATTTCTCTAAGAAGTTCATAAAGGCTTGTGCCTATGTCCCAGCCATACTGGGTAAGTTGTGTGCCAGTAAGCACTACCTCTTGAAAGCCCCTTTGGGCCAAAAGCCTAACTTCCTCAAGCACCTTTTCTAAGGGTACACTCCTTACCTTGCCCCTTGCGTAGGGTATAACACAAAAGGTGCAAAACCTATTACAACCCTCTTGCACCTTTACAAAGGGCCTTGCCTTCTCAAAGTAGGTGATAAGGTCAAAGCTCTCAAGCCTTGATTGTCGGAAAAGGTTCTCCAAAAATACCCTCTCACCCTTACCCTGCAAAAACTCCTCCACAATTTCCCATATTCTGTGCTTGTGGGAGTTTCCAACCACCAAATCCACATCTTCCATACTGGCGAGGGCTTGTGGGTTAACCTGTGCATAGCAACCAGTCGCTACCACAAGGGCCTTTGGGTTTTTTCTCTTTAACCTATGGATGGCTTGACGGGAAGACCTGTCCGCCTCCGCAGTAACGGTGCATGTATTTACTATGTATACATCCGCAATATCCTTATAATCCACTATCTCATAGCCTTTTAGCCTAAAGGCGTTTGCCATAAGCTCCGTATCAAAATAGTTGCTCCTACACCCAAGGGTGAAAAAAGAAACCTTCATGGAAATATTAATATAGGCTTATAATGGCTTATAATGAGGCTTTTTGTCTCTGGTGGCGGGACTGGTGGGCATTTTTTCCCAGCTCTTGCTTTGATAGAATGCTTGCTTGAAAAGGGCTTAAACTCTATTTTTGTGGGTTCGGAAAGGGGGATAGAATACAAACTAAAGGATAAAATACCTACAGAAAGCCTTTTTGTTCCAGCCCATCCCTTTATGGGAAGGAGTGTAAAGGATAAGCTTTTGGCTATTTTAAAGAGCTTTAAGGGAGCTTATAGAGTTGCCAAGTTAATAAATAAGAAAGATATAGGAATAGCCTTTGGGGGCTATGCAAGTTTGCCTCTGGGCCTTGCTTCTCTTATGAGGGGTGCTTCTCTGTATGTGCATGAGCAGAATTCCATACCCAGCCAAAGCAACAGACTACTTTCAAGGTTTGCAGAGAAAGTATTTATAACCTTTGAATACTCAAAAAGCTTTTTTCCTTCTCACAAAACCATAAAAACTGGGCTTCCAGTAAGAAAAAGCCTTATAAATGGTATGGCTTTAAGCAGGGAGGAGGCTTTAAGAAGACTTGGCCTTGAAGATGAACCTACTCTTTTGGTTATGGGTGGAAGTCAGGGTGCAAACTTTTTAAATGAGCTGGCAAAGGATATATTTGCAAAGACTGGATGGCAGGGTATACACATATCGGGAGAGAAGGACTATCAAGCCTTAAAAGATTTTTACAAAGAAAGAGGTCTAAAGGTGCTTCTTTTTAGCTTTAGCCATGATATGCACCTTATATACAGGGCAAGCACAATAGCTTTGAGCAGAAGCGGAGCCAGTTCAATTACAGAGCTTTCCCTTTACGGAATCCCTTCCCTCTTTATACCCTTTCCACATGCCATATACGACCACCAGTTTTATAATGCAAAAGAGATAGAAGAATTGGGAGGAGGTATTACCATAAGGCAGGAGGAAGCCCATATGGATAAGGTGCTTGCCTCTTTACAAAAACTTATGGAAAATCACTCTTACTATTCAAAAAACATATCCTTATTTGCCAATCCTCTTGCTTGTGAAGAAATAATAAAGTATCTTTTATCTAAAAATTAGGAGGTGGAGCCATGGAAGTTAGAAAGGCAGTCCTGCCAGTGGCGGGGTGGGGTACAAGATTTTTGCCTGCCACAAAGGCCATGCCAAAGGAGATGTTTCCAATAATAGACAAGCCAGTTATTCAATTTATAGTGGAAGAATGTCTTGATGCTGGCATTGAAAACATCATTTTTGTCACTGGTAGGCATAAAAGACCCATTGAACATCATTTTGATATAAACACAGACCTTGAAAAACATTTAGAAAGCTGTGGAAAGACAGACCTTTTGAAGAATATAATGGAGATAAGCAGACTTATAAATCCTATTTATGTAAGACAAAAAGAACAGCTCGGTTTGGGTCATGCAGTGCTTGTGGCAGAGCCCATAGTTGGTTATGAACCCTTTATAGTATGTTTAGGGGATGTTATTCTCAAAGATGAAGAGAATGTTCTTAATAGAATGATAGAAGTATATAAAAGGTTTGGGAAGAGTGTTATAGCGGTTTTTGAAGTGGAAGAAAGGGATGTTTCCAAATATGGCATAATTAATGGAAGATATATTGAAAAGGATATTTACATAATTGACGACCTTGTGGAAAAACCAAAGGTGGAGGAGGCACCTTCAAGACTCGCCATAGTGGGTAGGTACCTTTTTACGCCAAGAATATTTGAAAAGTTAAAGATAACACCACCAGGAAAGGGTGGTGAAATACAGCTTACAGATGCCATAAAATTACTCCTTGAAGAAGAAGCTGTGTACGCCATAAAGATAGATTCAAAGGTCTATGATACGGGAACCCCAATGGGTTATATACAAACCATACTTGACTTTGCTCTACAAAGGGAGGACTTAAGAGATGGCCTCATTAAATACATAAAAAGTCTTATCATAGAAACTTCTGAAGTATAATTTATTCCATTATGCTTAGGCTATCCATAGTGCTTGCCATACTATTTACTTATATAGTTATGATATGGGGAGGGGTTGTAAGGTCAACCGATTCAGGCCTTGCCTGTCCAGACTGGCCTCTCTGCTATGGAAACTTCCAACCTCCAAAGGAAACAGCAGCCAAGCTGGAGATGGGCCACAGAACGGTAAGCGGTCTTGCGGGTATTTTCGTTTTTCTTACCTTCTTCCTTGTATGGTTCAAGCACAAAACTTCCCCAAAGTCTGCCAAAATAACCTCTCTAATAGCCCTCATATTCACCTTCTCCGCAGCCCTTACAGGTATGAAGATGATAAAAATGGAAACACCACACTTGAAATATCTATCTCACATGCTCTTGGAATCCTTTCATATATATGAATCCATGATAATATTGGGCGCCTTGGTCCTTACCTATAGGTTTTTGTGGAAAGGGGAAGGTGAAGGCGGTGTGCCTTGGTGGGCTTATCTTTTTGCCCTAACTACTATGATAACGGGTGTTTTGGTAAGGTATACGGGCTCTGGTGAGGCCTGTGGCCATCAATGGCCTCTTTGTAATGGCAAACTAATACCAGACTTCTATAATTGGCAGGTAGCACTCCAGTTCGCTCACAGAAATATAGCCTATGTAACGTGGATAGCTTTTCTTTTGGCCATGATTTCCAATTTTAATAAAACCACTTTGACCGCCTTTCTCTTTATAAACCTTCAATTTGTTTTTGCCATATCCATGGTGCTAACTGGCTTCTTTTTACCTGCAGTCTTCCTAGACACTGCCATGGGCTTTTTCCTCTTTGCATGGCTCACATACAACCTGCAAATAAAATCTCATGAGGCAAGGTTAAAACATGCATGGTAAGCAAAGCTTTGATATACAGCAATATATTGAAGGATTATTTAGTTCTGACAAAGCCTGGCATAGTACTTCTTGTTTTAATAACTACCCTTACTGGTATGTACTTTGCGCAAAGAGGCTTTCCAGATCCATGGCTTGTCTTTTGGACCCTTCTTGGCACTGGTTTGGCTTCGGCGGGCTCTGCTGTACTAAACCATTTTTTTGACAAAGATATAGACGCTCTTATGAATAGGACAAAAAGCAGGCCCTTGCCAAGTGGTAGCATAAACCCAAAAAGCGCCTTTATATTTGGCTTAGCCTTGCTTATACTTTCTATGATAATCCTTGCTTCAAAGGTCAACCTTCTTACCACCTTTTTTGTTTTTTTGGCCTCCTTCTTTTATGTGGTGGTGTATACCCTTGCTCTAAAGAGAAAAAGTCCCCTTGCCACGGAAATAGGTGGCATATCTGGCTCCTTGCCACCAGTAATAGGCTATGCCTCTGTTAGAGGAGAAGTGGGCTTTGAGGCCCTTATACTTTTCCTCATAATGTTCATGTGGCAACCACCACACTTTTGGGTATTGGCTATAAAGTATGCTGAGGATTACAAGCGTGCTGGCATACCAACGCTTCCTGTGGCGAAGGGCATAAAGCACACAAAAGTAAAAACGCTTATATACACTGCAAGCCTTTTGCCCCTTAGCCTTCTCCCTTCCATATACGGCATTGCAGGCCATATATACTTTATTTCTGCTTTAATACTTAGCTCTCTCTATCTTATACTCACTTTAAAGTTTGTCCTTTCCAAAAAGCCCAATGGTGTGTTCCTATTTTTCTACTCTGTGCTTTACATAGCCTTGCTTTTTTCCGTTATGGTTTTTGACATGAGGAGATAGTATGGAAAAAAGATGGTTTTTGCTCTCTATTATTTCCCTTGGCCTTGGAGGTTTTCTTGCCCTTGTGGCAGCAATAGCCAGAACACCTGCCATATACAAGCTCGTCCCTCCAGGCTACTTTTACCACTCCATAATAGGCCATGTGGACCTTGCCATAGTGGGCTTTTTTCTCACTTTTACCCTACTGCTCTGGCAGATAAGCTTTAAAAAGGAGCTGAAAGCTCCCTTTTATCTTTCCCTTGGTGGCATTGTGCTTATAGCCTTAGTTTCCTTACTTGGTGTAGGACAAGGCGTTTCCAACAACTACCTGCCCACCATTGACCACCCTATCTTTTGGCTTGGCGCCCTTCTTTTCTTTTCTGGCTTTTGGCTTGGCGCCTTTAGCCTTCTAAAAAGCGCAGAAAGAGGCCTTTTTTCGGAGGAGCCAAAGGAACACCTTGCTTCTGTTGCGGTGCTTCTTTCCATTCTCATGTTCTTTGCCTTCCTTACTTCCATACCAAAGGCTGGCTTAAAGGAAGAGCTTTACCTTTTCTATGAAAGGCTCTATTGGGCACCAGGGCATATTCACCAGTTTATAAACGGCACTATGCTACTCTATGCGTGGTATTTTCTCCTTGAAAAACATGGCATAAAAGTGCAGATTGGAAGACTAAAATACCTTAGCTTTCTTTTTCTTTCCTTTAGCTTTATGTATGTGCTTTTGCCCATCATCTTTGGCAACCCTGTATCAGAAGGTGCAAGAAGGTTTACAGATATGGGCTATGCCATAGGCCTTGGCCTCCCCATATTCTTTCATCTTTTTAACATTCTCAAAAACTCAAAGCTTGACCTCAAAAACCTTTCTTCCACAGCTCTCCTCATATCCGTAATCCTCTATCTTCTTGGCGTCTTTATAGCCTATGCAGGAGTCCTTCCTTCTTTGGTATCTTACGCCCTTAACCCAGAGGGAGAATACATAGGCATGAGGTCAAACCTCAGCATACCAGCCCACTATCATGGAGTCATTACAAGCCAAACCCTTGCCTTCATGGCCGTAGCCTACAGCCTCTTTTTGTCCTATGGATATGTTAAAAAGCTAAACAAAATAGCCTTGCCACAGATTTATCTCTACGGCGTTGGTATGGTCCTCTTTGTCCTTGGGCTATTTTTTGCAGGCCTAAAAGGCGCTCCTCGCAAGACCTACGGCACGGGCTTTACCCAAGACCCCATGGTGATCTTTTATCTGTCTTTGATGGGTGTAGGCACCCTTTTGGCCGTTGCGGGCGGTGTCATCTTTGTATTGTATGCTCTAAGGGTAGTCCTTAAGGGAGGTCAATCTCAAGAAAGCTCTTAACTATCCTATGGGAGGAGTGCTCTTTGCTGTCATACCTGTCAAGCTTTATGGTGTTCATACCCGCATCCCTTGCCGCGTTTAATTCCTCTTCCACGTCGGACAAAAAGAGAAATTCCTTTGGCTCTAAGCCCACCTCCTTTGCTATCCTTTCATAAGACTCTTTTCCCTTTTTGCTCCCTATGGTGGTGTCAAAAAAGCCATCAAAAAGGCCTGTGAGGTCTCCATAATCCGTGTGTCCAAAAAAGAGTTTTTGAGCTTTTACAGAGCCAGAGGAGAATATGTAGAGTTTATAGCCATTCTTTTTCCACTCTTTTAACCTTTTGTATGCATCTTCGTATATATGCCCCCTTAACTCTCCAGATAGAAAGCCCTCCTCCCATATGTGCCCTTGAAGCTCTTTAAGCAAAGGCTCCTTTAGGTCCCTGTCTATCCAATCCTCAAAGACCTTTACCGCTTCTTCAAGGTCAATCCTTTTCCCCAGCCTTTCTTCCAGCTTTCTAATTATAGAGCTTACCCTTTCCTCCTGCCAATGCTTTGATAGAAAGTCTCTTAGCCTTTGCTTAGAATATGGGAACATAACATCTTTTACATAAGAGAGGGAAGAGGTGGTGCCTTCTATGTCTATGAGCAGGGCTTTTATCTTTGATTCCATGGCTTTTTATTATATTGCATAAATGTCGTGTTAGAAATTAAAGCTTTAGGTTCTATTTTAAGCAAATTTCATTCTCTTGCGTTTTATCCCTTTCTGCTATATTTACCTCTCTTTGCCGTTATTAATAAAGGCCATGGTTTCTTAGCCCTTTGTGTATCTTCTTTAAGAAGATAAAGCCGTTTATGTGTTTTTTGAAAGTACTGTAAGTTGGTGCCTCTTAGTTTTGCATAGTGCTTGGCGTTCCAAACTTTTTTCTAATCTACACCGTGGGCGGGTAGAATTCTCTTTTAACCTACCCCATACCCATTAACCTTTTCTTGCTTTAAAATTGACCTTATAAGTTCTATCGGATTTATTAGAGAAAAAGCTCCTTCCGTTTATCAAGTGGCAAAGGATAAAAGTTGCCATAAAGGAGGGAAAACATGAGAGCTGTAGATATAGGTGAGAGGATAAGGATGGCAAGAGAAAGGGTAGGGAGGACGCAAGTTGAATTAGCTCGTGCTGTTGGTATTAGCGACAGAACATTACGAAGCTATGAGAAAGGCATCGGCATAAAAATAGAAGTACTTAGAAAAATAGCCCAAGTGTTAAATGTAAGCTTGGATTGGTTGACAGGGGAGGTTGGAACAGTTTTTCCAGAATCGGCAATTAGCTTAGCTAACCTTATTACTATCAACTTTTATCCTAATGTTGTAACTTCAGCTGGCTACGGGGCTATAAATGGAAGTGAAAAGAAGGCACTAGTTCACGTTAATAAAGTTTTTCTTGAGCTCCTCGGAATAAAACCCGCCAAAAATCTTGATATCATCAGAGTTGTAGGCGACAGCATGGAGCCTTTCATCAAAAATGGAGAGTACGTGATCATAGAAAGGACGCATGTAGCAAGAAACAATGAGATAGTTATTGCCGTAGTAGATGGTGAAGTGTATGTCAAAAGGCTACAGAAAGACCCTGTCAGGCGCATAGTCAAACTCACCTCAGCCAACCCAGCTTACCTTGATATAGAACTAAAAGAAGAAGAGCTGGACAAGTTTCGTATAATTGGTGTTATTAGAGCTAAAATCCGTCTTTTGTAAATGATTGTTAATATAATATTATAATATCTAAACAGTAAATACGTATACCGCAATGCTTTCCAGTATTGAACCAGAAAAACTTATAGTAGGTTGCATATGAAGACAATCCAAGAAAAATGGTTTTAAGATGCAACCAAAAAGTTGTAGAGGGTGTGGCCTTATAAGAGAAGCCCTATGCTTTCTATTGGCATCCTACAAGCTTCTAGCACATCCTATTCCTCCAACATCCTCTCAAACTAAATGAAAAAATCGGCAAAAACTACAAAAATTTTTAAACGTCCAACTCACCAAGCCTTGATTTTTAAAGATTATAGAATTTTAAAGCTTCTCATTTCATCTGTCAAAAAGCAGTTTCCATTTCTAGAGGTAGGATCTGTCCCCCACTAAATGGGCATCTATAAATTCTACAGATTCGATTTACTCTTTGTCTCAAATAATTTTTGCAAGTTTTTATGGCTTATATTGCATAATTGGAGCTATACGCCGGGTGAGAAATTAGACCTCAAGTTCACCCCTCCTATAATAGCTATATCCAATAGCATAAGCATATACATACACAAGCACACAAGTTAAAGT
>Ga0101942_100140_pt1 | contig 45307 bp, 53 predicted proteins | sample DewCreD2012metaG_4_FD_75243 | JGI IMG/M metagenome (GOLD analysis project Ga0101942, IMG submission 75243) | Hot spring sediment bacterial and archeal communities from British Columbia, Canada, to study Microbial Dark Matter (Phase II) - Dewar... ...
ATGTGGATGGGTTTCCCGAAAGGCTGGCAGGACCTTTAGGTGTGAGAGGTGTGGACTCACACTAGACAGGCAGCTAAACGTATCCCTAAATATCTGCCTCAAGATGTGCGGGTTCCCCCACATCCGTGAAATACCACAGATGTGGGTTGGGGTTACCCCGCTAAAGGGGCAGAGGATTATGAAAGGGGCATTGCCCCGCGACTCTGGTGAAGCCCAAGGGCTGAGAATAGAATACAAACTCATGAAAATCCTATGAAGCCCAAACCCCCACTACCTATCAGAGTCGGTGGAGAAACATGGGCATAGAGTGCGTATCTGTAGAGGCTCCTCTAAAGGCTACAATAGCTGGTGAACATGCTGTTGTCTATGGCTATCCGGCTGTTGTTATGGCCATAGATAAGAAGATCCATATTAAAATCTGTAGAAGGCCGGTTAAGATCCTGGAGGTCCTCAGTAGAGGGATAACGATCACAGGGGATCTTATGCTTAGATGCATAGATAACCAGTGCTCCGGAGAGATCCCTGGGGGTTCTCTGGAGAAGATATACTCCTACCTGCTGAGGGCTATAGAGATCTCTGGTAGATACTTTGGAGACCTTGGGGGTCTCTCTATAGAGATATCATCCGAGATCCCAGCAGGAGCTGGGTTGGGAACCTCAGCAGCAATATCAGCAGGAATCGTTGCTGGATATGCCTATCTAAGCGGTAGAAGCCTAGATCCAAGATCTATCGCCTCGATAGCCAGAGAGGTTGAGATAGCAGTCCAGGGAGCGGCTTCCCCCATGGACACTGGGGCGATATCCCTCGGAGGGATCCTACTAGTATCGCCCAGAGAGGCCGATCCCTTTAAGAGGATTAGCGTTTCAGGAGATCTAGAGATCCTGGTTGCAGTAATGCCAAAGAAAAAAAGCACTAGAGAGACCGTTGCTATGGTTAGGGAGATGCTGAGCAGGAAGAGAAGCATTGTAGAGAACCTGCTAAGGGTAATAGGGGATATAAGCATGGAAGTATCTAGAGCTATAGAGGCAGGCGATCTAGAATCCCTAGCAGAGCTTATTAATATAAACCACGGCATACTAAAGGCACTATCGATAGTAGACCCAGATAGCGAGAGGATCGTGGAGATCCTGAGGATCTCTGGAGTAGATGGCGCGAAGATCAGCGGGGGAGGATGGGGAGGAGCCATAATAGGGATCGCCAAAGAGAGATCCAGACTCGGCCATGGCATAGATATACTGAGCAGAATAGGTGTGAAGGCATTCATAACAGGTGTATCGGCTGAGGGGCTGAGGATTCGCTAGGCATTTGAGCCGTGGGCCATATGTTGATGATCATTGTCTTTGAAGCTATATTGCTGCTAGCATAGTAAAAATAGGTGTGCCCTCTGAAGGTCTATGTGAGGCTCTACGCGATACTTAGAGATCTCTATGGGAGGGATAACGATGCCCTAGAGCTACCAGATGGATCTACTGTCAGGAGTGTTATTGAGCTCCTCATGGGGAGAAATAGCGAGCTTGCATCCTTTCTAGAGAGGAGGCTAGGATCCCTGATAACCCTTGTTAATGGTCTCTACGCCCCCCTGGATCAAAGGCTCTCTGATGGTGATACAATAGACCTCATGCCCCCAGCCTCAGGAGGATGTGATGATCTAGGGATCCTGTCCAGGGATGGAATGCCAAGTGTTGATAATATTCTGAGGGATGCTAGGAAGCATGCAGGTGATGAGGGGCTCGGAGCCCTTTTAATCTATGTTGGTGTTGTTAAAAGCCCCGTAGACGGTGCCAATGTTGAGGAGCTCTTCTACGAGGTCCATAGGGAGTACACGATGAGGAGGTTTAGGGAGATATCAGAGGAGATCAAGAGGAGATATGGCGTGAAATATGTGAGGATCTATCATGCAGAGGGACCCCTAAAGCCCGGGGATCCCGCTATGATAATATCAATCCAGGGCGTTGGGAGGAGAGAGACTCTCGAGGCTATGAGGGATGCTATAGAGCTTGTGAAACACACAACCGGGATATGGAAGATCGAGAGGAGGGGGGATGGCGAGTACTGGGTTTTGGGGGATGGTGAGAGGATCGAGAGGAGATCTGTCAAGAGTGGAAGAGATCCTAGCGTCTCTCCCCAATAGAGGATCTTCTTAAAATCTTTAGAGCCCCTCTCTTCACCCTCTCGAGGGTCTCTATGCTAAGCATTCTTCCCGATAGATATATGGCGATCCCTGTAACAATTGTTGATATAGCTATCGATATGGCCATGTCAAGGCTAGGCGATGATCCCATGAAGGCTATTCTCGAGTATAGCATCACACCCGTTAGGGGGTTTGTTAGAAGAGCCCATTTTGGGAGGAATGAGGGGTCGGAATATGTTACCGCAAACATCCCCATAAGGAGCACAAAGGTTATGTTACCAGAGAGGGTCTGAGCCATTCTAGCATCACTACTAACACCCCCGATTATGATTCCAATAACCCCCGAGAGCAGGACAGCCTCTAGTATATAGATAGCAAGGATAGCCGCAGCATCTGGTGTGATGCTCATAACACTGGCTAGGCTCTCCATCCTCACGCCCCCTAGGCGGTTCTCGAGAATGGATCTCGGTATTGCTAGCTGCGTAAAGACGCCGGGGGCCAAAGATGCGAGACTCTGTATGCTTGATGTAAGCATCCTCTCATATATTAGAAGGCCTATCACAAAACCTGCTAGGGATAGGAGGCCTATGAAGCCCGATGCCGATAGCTTGGCTATAGCTATATAGTACCTCGGTATGGGCATTGATAAAAGAACCTCTAGGGTTCTCTCCTCATTCTCTACGGCCATGGATATAGCGCTATATTGGAGGATGAAGACAGCCACTATGAAGAATATCATTGGTATAAATACCTGGGCAAGGGTTATTGAGGCATACTGCCTCGGATCGTATGGAACCACAACAACATTCCTCTCCGGAACATATGGTGCTGGGACAACTATAGAGGGAGACACTATAGAGCCTAGATAGTTCGTAATATTGATAGACCTAGCTATATACAGCCTAGAAGTCTCTGTAATAGCCTGCTGAATCCTCGAGCTAATGACATCACTTGTTGAGAATGCTCCAAAGCTAGCCCTATATATAACATAGGATATAACCCTACCCCCTATTAGGAGATACCCTATAGATGATGCATTGATAACAACCAGCGCTTCAGCATCCCTGGGAAAAGATCCTTGTGGGGCTAGTGTGATATTATAGCTAGCCATAACCCTATCGAGTATTGAGAGAAACTCTCGAGAGCCATTGCCAGATCCCTCTAAAGAGAGCTCCACGCTTATAGGTTTAGCAGCAGATTGTGCTATCTGGCCGGATATGAAGGATGTCTGTATAACCCCTATGATGGGCATTGCTAGAAAGCCTATCACCACCGGTATCCAGATCCTGGGATCTCTTATGAGATCCTTTATCTCCTTAGATATAAGTGCCTTAAGCATTACCTCCACCAACTAGAAATATGAATGCCTCCTCCAGATCCCTAGCCCCAACACTCCTAACTATCTCATCAACCCCTCCCTCAGCCACTATGGAGCCCTTATTTATTATTGCTATCCTCTCACAGAGATCCTCTGCCTCTCCGATCTCGTGTGTTGACATGAGAACCGTAACCCCATAGCTTTTCGAATAGCTCTTAATAATCCTCCTGATCTCGATCTTCTGAACAGGATCTAGGCTTGCTGTCGGCTCATCCAGTATAGATACCTTTGGAAGGATCATGAGGGCCCTAGCCACCTGGATCCTTCTCTTCATTCCCTTAGAATACTGCTTCATAGGCCTCCTAAGATCGTGATCCGATAGGCCAGAGATCCTTATACCCCTTTCTAAAGCGTCACCAATATCCCTAGAGCCATAGTATATTCTAGCAACTATCTCTAGATATTCAAGCCCAGATATGTTCCTATAAGCGCCAACCTCCTCTGGGAGATAGGATATAACCCTCCTAACACTGGCAGGCTCTCTAACAACGCTATAACCCTCCACAATAGCGTCCCCAGAAGTTGGTAGGATCAGTGTTGAGAGTATCCTAAAGGTGGTTGTCTTCCCAGCGCCGTTGGGGCCTACTAGGCAGTATATGGATCCCCTCTCTACGTTGAATGTTATCTTTCTAAGAGCATACATTGATCCAAAGTATTTCTCCAAATCACTGACAGAAACGCTATAATTAAGCATCTAAACCTCCGTCTATAAATTATTAGGAGGGCTATATAGGTATTAGATCTGCAAGACCACATGCAACAAGCATTATAGCCCTATCTATGTGGACTAGATACACATAACCTGATCTGAGCCTCATATCCTTACCCACAAGATCAACTCTGGATCTTATCGGGATCCTCCCATAGGGGTCTATAGGATAGCCCTGGAGAACCCTGGATAGAGCATCTATAATTCTAGAGATAGCCCTGAGGATCTCGCCATCGAAAGACCTACCAGGATCCTGGCCCATAAGGGACTTAAAGATCCTGAGCTTCACCAGGGATCTGATAGCCTCAGATAAGTTTTTCTCAAAAGCACTACAGATCTCCTCATCCCTCCTCCTAGAGCACCACGAGTACATGGCCGACACCCTCTCAATCTCCTCTATGATTGTTGAGAACCCTATCTCCTGGATCTTCTTAGAGAGAGCCTCCTCCTCAATAAGCCTACCAAGCTCCATAGAGCACCATGATTCTAGAACATAGGGGGTATAATTATTATATCCACGTGGGGATATAACCCTTGGGGCTCTGCGACGATAAGGGTTGCGATCGATATAGGGGGGACCTTCACGGATTTTGTATATGTTGATGAGAGCGGGCTCGTAAGATCATTCAAGATCCTTACAAACCCTAGGAGGCCTGAGGAGACTGTTCTTAAAGGTATAAGCGAGATCGGTAAGTCTGTTTATGAAGTTATACACGCAACAACAATAGCCACAAACACCCTGAGGGGGCAGGTTGGCCTTGAGATACCGAGAACAGGGTTCATAACCACTAGGGGTTTTAGGGATATTATAGAGATCGGTAGGCAGAATAGGCCCAGGCTATATGATCAGTTCTTCGAGAAACCAAGGCCCATAGTGCCTAGGGAGCTGAGATTCGAGGTTAGGGAGAGGGTGGCTCCCGATGGGAGGGTTATAGAGGAGCTAGATATAGATGAGGTCAGGATGGTGGCTTCGAGGCTAAAGGATCTCGGCGTTGTCTCTGTAGCTATATGCTTTCTCCACTCATATATAAATCCAACCCATGAGATCATGACTAAGGAGATCCTGAGAGGCTCTGTGGAATATATTGTGGCATCACACGAGATAGCACCAGAGCCTAGAGAGTATGAGAGGGCCTCTACAGCTGTTGTTAGCGCCGCGCTCATGCCCATAGTCTCTAGGTATATCTCAACACTCGAGAAGGAGCTCTCTAGAATAGGTGTTGGGAGGCTATATATAATGTCAAGCTCCGGAGGCCTTGTAGACCCTCTAGAGGTTGTCTCAAAGCCTGTGCAGATAATAGAGAGCGGCCCTGCTGCCGGCGTTGTTGCTGCACAGGAGCTTTCTAGGATCGTTGGTGAGCCAAGGATCATAAGCCTGGATATAGGGGGGACAACTGCTAAGGCTGGCACAATAGTTAATGGAGAGATAGAGATCACATCCGAATATGAGGTGGGCGGGGAGGCTAACTATGGGAGGATCGTTAAGGGCTCGGGGTACCCAGTTAGATTCCCATTCATAGACCTTGCAGAGGTATCAGCAGGCGGTGGAACAATAATATGGAGGGACGAGGCAGGAGCCCTCAGGGTAGGGCCCATGAGCGCTGGCTCAGACCCCGGGCCTATATGCTATGGAAGAGGGGGCGATAGGCCTACAATAACTGATGCAAACCTGGTTCTTGGGAGGATTGGCGAGCATATACTAGGAGGATCTATGAGGCTCCACAGAGACCAGGCTCTGAAGGGCCTATCAAGGCTTGGAGACCCCTATGAGGTGGCTGCAGAAGCTATAAGGCTAGCAGATCTAGAGGCTGCTAGGGCTATAAGGCTTGTCACAATAGAGAGAGGCCTGGATCCCGGCTACTTCTCGCTAGTAGCATTCGGCGGCGCTGGGCCCCAGCACGCTGTTGGGGTTGCTGAGGAGATGGGGATCAGGAGGGTTATAATACCACCCCTCCCAGGTGTTTTCAGCGCCCTAGGCCTTCTCCTAGCTGATCTCAAGTTCGAGGCCAGAGCCTCATACCCCCGGGATCTCGAGGAGGGCTTCAGATCCCTTGAGGAATCCATGCTCCGCAAAATAGGAAATGTGGATCTATTTATAAGATATGCAGACGTTAGGTATAAGGGGCAGGGGTGGGAGATCACAGTACCTATTAGCAGACCTGCATCGATGGAGGGGATTTCGAAGGCCTTTGAGGAGAGGCATATGGCTATATATGGATTCAGAATGGATCTCCCAGTTGAGGTTGTCACGATAAGGGTTTTTGCAATAGTTAGAAGGATGAAGCCCTCTATCCCACCCCCCATGAGGTATGGGAATGCGTCTCCGAGGGGGTATAGGAGAGCCTATATAGGAGGATCCTGGGTTAATGCTCCCATATACTGGAGGCAGGATCTCCCGGCCGGCTTCAGGATAAGGGGTCCGGCTCTTGTTGATGAGTATGACTCAACAACAGTTATCCCAGAAGGCTGGCTAGGTGTTATACATGATAGCGGCTCCATAGTTATTGAGAGACTATGAGGTGCCCTGCATGACCTCGTGGGAGCTGATTTACAAAGCTACCATCTATATAGCGGAGGAGATGGGGGTAGCCCTCAAGAGGTCTGCCTTCTCACCTAATATTAGAGAGAGGATGGATCACAGCTGTGCTGTTATAGATAGAAAGGGGCGGATTGTCGCCCAGGCCGAGCACATACCAGTGCACCTAGGCTCCTTCAGAGTCTGTGTGAGGAATATCATGGAGTGGTTGGATAGAAATGGAGTGTCGCTGGAGGAGGGCGATATGCTCATATTCAACGACCCATATATATCTGGGACACATCTTAATGATGTAACAATAATCTCCCCAGTATACTATAGGGGTGTGCTTGCAGGCTATGTTATTAACAAGGCCCACCAAGTCGATGTAGGGGGCCCCATGCCCGGCAGCATGAACCCCCTAGCTAGGACTATATACGAGGAGGGCCTCATAATACCCCCGGTAAAGATCCTCAGGAGGGGTGCTATAGATAGGGAGATCATGGGGCTCATAAAGGCTAACACTAAGACACCAGAGATCACAGAGGGGGATACCAAGGCACAGATCGCTGCCAACATAGTTGGTGCGAAGAGAGTCACCGAGCTCGTAGATAGATATGGACTTGAGACTGTTGAGAGAGCCTGGGATGCTGCTATAGAGCATGGGAGGAGCATAGCCCTATCGAGGATCTCTAGGTGGAGGAGAGGCGTTTTCGAGGCTGAGGATTATATGGAGATAGAACCCATAGATCCCGTTATAAGGGTTAGGCTTGATATCATGGATAAGGGTGTTAGGGCTGATTTCAGCGGCACTAGCAAGCAGATCGATAGACCCTATAACTCGGTCTATGGGGTAACATACTCAGCCGTCGTCTTCTCGATTAGAAGCATAATGGAGGGCGAGGTACCAGTTAACGATGGCTTCTACAGCATAGTAGATGTAATAGCACCAGAGGGGAGTCTAGTGAACCCCGTAAAGCCTGCCCCGGTGTCTGGGGGGAATGTGGAGACATCCCAGAGGATAGCAGACACGGTGTTAAGGGCTCTAGCAAACGCAGCCCCAGACAGGGTTCCAGCAGCAGGCTCTGGGACAATGATGAACGTCATGATCGGAGGCTATAGCCTTGAAAAAGGCTACTGGGCGTACTACGAAACAATAGGGGGAGGAACCGGTGGGAGACCTGGGAAGCATGGGGTTTCTGGTGTTCATGTGAATATGACCAACACTATGAACACACCCATAGAGATTGCTGAGAGAAGCTATCCAATTCTATACACATCATATAGAATAAGAGAGGGCAGCGGCGGAGATGGCCTCTACAGAGGAGGAGACGGGATCGTGAGATCCTTCATAACCCAGACCCCCGCAAGGCTATCAATAATGGCTGAGAGAATAAGAAGACCACCATGGGGACTATGGGGAGGAGAACCTGGAAAGCCCGGAAGAATAGCGATTAGAAAGAAAAATGGGAGAGAGATCGTGATGCCAGGCAAATTCACAGTAGAGCTCGATGAGGGAGACGAAGTGGTAATAGAAACGCCAGGAGGAGGAGGGTGGGGCAAACCAGCCCAGCAGGGGGCCCAGCCCTAGGCAACCTAGGTGTGATTGTCATCGGGGGTGGGGTTCCCAGGGTCTGGGCCCCCATAATATTATCTAAGGCAGGGGGTAAAAAACATTCCAGCACATAACACAAAGATCATCATATAATAACTTGAGAATATTTTGATACATATGGTATGACAACGAAAGCAATCCTCTCCTTTGGGGGTCATCCCACCCCCATATACGGCGGGGCTTCCCCGCATCCCACCGACTCTCATCACTCCTCAGCTTCGTCGGGACTAGCCCCCATCCTTGGGGTATCACCTCTCATAGCCCACTGCCCCCAGCCGGGGAGCCCTCTGCCTAAGCATCTAGCAAAAATACACATACACTTATAATCCTTTATCCCCTCCTAGAGGTCGAGGCTCCCGGATGCGATGGGGCTAAGAGCGAGCTCCAGAGAATTGGGGAAATGCTCGGAGCTAGCGGCTCACAGAGCGCACGGCATCCTGGGAAAAGAGCAGGGAAGATATATAGATCTATGGGGTTTTCCTGGCTTGTGTGTTTATTTTTACGAAAAGCTATATAGATTTATCATAATTTTATTTTCTATGCTGTCTGTTCTGCTGTCTCTTGCGCTTTTCTAGTGTTTTCCGATATGCCGCTCTCTATGATGGATCCGCTTGGTATTGTTTTTTCCACGCCCTCCGTGATTAGATCTTCAAGGGATCCTCCATTAATCATCGAGTCCAGGATCTTCTTGCCTAGCTCTGATAGGGTGTACAGCTTATAGTTACTCCTGCTATGCACTATACTCACAATGCCGAGAGCCTCGAGCACGTGGAATGCTCCCAAAACCTCGTATCTAGGAAGACCTGTTCTCATAACAACATCGGAGGGTGATGCGATAGTATCTCTTAGGCTTGATAAGATCGATACAAGCTTCGCCCTGGAATCCATCTCAACACCAAGTGTGATATGGGCTGATATCGGCTTAAAAGCAGTAGCTCAAATTCAAGGGCTTCTATATTCCCTGGATCTATGATGATATCCTTCATTAATTTAAATATGTTGTTAGCAGATATTCTTAGAGTTAGCATGAACACCTGCCCGAAGAAAATGATCAACGGCCCATGTGGTGGGTATATAGGTACTCTGTGTGAGGATAGAAGCCTGAAGTGCGTCTGGATCCTTGCATATTTTGCAGCATCTAAGAGGGGTTCTCTGGATAAGATGTTCACATTAAAACTCGATCCTGGGTTTAGGGTTAATAGCTATAGACCTGTTGCTAGGAGACGTAGGGGTGCTGTTGATATGACCCTTAGCGGTAGGAGTTTCCTAGTATATGAGTACACGCCAAAGCCATATTCTGGGCCTCTAGATATTGGCGATGAGATCAGCAAACTTGTGGGTGTATATAGCGGTGTTGATTTCGTAGATAATCCAGGAGGCTATCCAATCCCAAGCTCTCTCCCATATGCTGTTGCTGCCAAGAGCATCTATAGAGATCTACATGTTAGTATCCAGATAACCGCTAGGAATAGGGATAGAAGCCAGGTTGTCTCAGACGTACTCGCAGCATCGCTCGCTGGTTTAGACGCTATTGTTGCTACAACAGGCGATCTTCAGGATGGGGGCAAGGGTGTGTGGGATCTAGATGCCCCCAGGATAATATACCTAGCCAGGCTTGTTCTCGACCTAGGCTTAGATCATATGGGGAGGAGGGTTGGGATCGGTGGGGAGCCCATGGCCATAGCTGGGTCTATAAACATAAACGCCGAGCCCCTGGAGCCAGAGATCCTGAAGATCAGGGTTAAGATCGATGCTGGAGCTGAGTTCTTCATAACCCAGCCAGTTGTTGATATAGATAGACTTTATAGATTCTACAGAATGGCCAGGGCTATTCTGGGAAATATAGATGAGATCCCGATAATGATAGGGATCATACCCATAACTAGTAGAAGGATCGCTAGCTTTTTCGAGAACAAGGTTGGGATCAAGATCCCAGAGAAGATTCTGGAGATCCTTAGGAGGGAGAAGATAGATAGAGACGCTATTATAAAGGCAAACCTGGATCTTATCGAGAGCAATCTTAAGAGAATATCGCACAACGCGTTCTATATCTCAGCCTTCGGAGACCACAGCCTGGGGGTTGAGATAGGCAAGGTTGTGAGGAGCATTATTGGCTAGAGCTGGAGGAGCTAGCATAGCTATCAAGTCTCTTAACCCCAAGAACCTCTACATGGAGATCCCTCAGGGTTAGAGCCTTCGAAAGGCTCTCATCATCAACTCTATAGTTACCCCCACTGGTCTTCTTAAGAGCATCTAGGGGTACGAGCTTCCAGCCAGTTCCCCTAACGATCTTGACGGCTATGAAGCCCCTACCCCCAGCCCTTCTAACAAACTCAGCTAGCTTCTCAACCTGGCTCTTCTCTATATAGATCGGCTTCTCTCTGATTCTAGTCTTAACCTCGAAGGCATACACAATACCAGATCTTATGGCCACTAGATCTGGGTAGAGGAGCCTCTTAGCCTTAGCACCACTCGCGGGGCCCCTTATAACTGCGAAGCCCATCTCCCACAGCCTTAGAGCTAGATCTCTCTCCTGCTGGATCCCAGCCCTCCTCCTAGGGGCTCTATCGCTTGCCATATAAGAGCACTACTCCTCGATCCTTAGCCTAATATTGATCCCATACTCCTTTTCAAGCCTCTTTTTGATCTTGAGGAACTTCTTACCAATGCTCAGGGCGTTGCTCCTATCAACAGAGATCCACAGTGTGTCGCCCTCGAGAGAGGTTCTAGCCCCAGGCAGCGCCCTATCGATCTCAGACAGAATCCTTGACTCGAGAGAGCCTCTAGAAAATCCCCTAACCCTTCTAACAGGAACAACAACTGTCTGCTCGCCGAATGTGTAGATCTCGTACTCGAGCTCACCGCTAATAAAATCCCTAACCTCCACCACAGGCCTAGCAAGCTCGGCCTCTCTAAGCCCTGTTGGCAGCTTTACAGTCATATTAACCTCGTAGACCTTCTCAACACTGCCTCTGTTTATATATATCACTGTATCTACTATGCTTGGTATCATGCCAAGATCAACCCTCCTCAGAAGCCTCTGAATAGCATCTATAGGAGAGGCTGCGTGGACAACACCAACCATCCCTATCCCTGCTAGCCTTAGATCTATATATAGGTTGAAGTCGGGATCATCCCTCATCTCGTCGAAGAAGGTATAGTCAGGCCTGCTGAGGAGTAATATATCGTGGAGCTCCTGGGCATCCGCATAGACCTTAGAATATTGGGAAGCCTCCTTAGGGAGTCTCATATCTCTAGGACTCTCAATAGTCTTAACAACCTTTCCCATTCTCATATAGAACTCAGCAAGGGCCTGTGCGAATGTTGTCTTGCCCATGCCCGGGGATCCCGCTATTAGTATGCCCTCTGCCCTTTCTAGCAGTCTCTTCAAGAGCTTCTCGGGAAGCTTGTAGTCCTCCAGCCTAGGTCTGGCTATAGGTCTTGTGACAGTTATCTCGAAGCCATCTCCGAGGGGTGGGCGGACTATTATAACCCTATACTGGCCGAGTTGGACGATCGTGGATCCAAGTCTGTTGCTCTCTATAAAGCCCCCATTGGAGATCTGAACAGCCTCGAGGATCTCCCTGGCAATCCTCTCAACCTCCTCCCCTGTCATCGGCTCCTCCCTTAGCTTCACAAAATACCAGCTCCCTGGATAGCCCTTCTTAGCCCTCGGTGGTGCTCCCTCCTTTAGGTGGACAGACATTGTCTCGCTATCGAAGAACTTATCTATAGATAGCTCCTGCATCTTTCTAGCAACTACCAGCACCTCAAGCCCCATAGCCCTAGAAACGTTTGCCATAAGAGGGTCTGCTGTTATTATCTTACCGCCAATTTCTAGAGCATATCTCCTCACAAGCTGATCTATATCTTGATCCATTCTCGCCTTCTGATAATCGATTACTGCAAGCTCTATAGATCCCCTATCAGATAAAGATCTAAGCCTGTTTATCTCATCAAGGCCAGCATATGCAATAGTACTCCCACCTTTCGCTAGCCTTGAGAGCTCCTCTATAACCGGGACTATTATGTGGATCCTCCCAGAGATCCTGCCCTCCTCAACAAGTCTCGAAACAGCCTCCTCCATCAGGGCTGACAAGTCAGCAACATATATATCCTCAAAGGCTATCCTAGCCATCCTCTATCCTTCTCCCGCCAGATAACCAATAATAATATTAGAAGAGTATTTATAAGAAAAATACTTCATATAGCCGGCTACACCTCTATATTAGCATGTCTCCTTTGAAGCTCCTCCTCAGATATACCAAGCCTGCTCATAAGCTCAACGATCAAGCCGTCCAGGAATACCATAGCCGTATCCTCAAAAAGGGTTCCTAGAGGGGCCAGAGGCTCGTGGATCCCTAGGATCTGTCTCATAAAGTAGTCCTCCTCTCTAGCAACCTTAGTCCTCCCTGGAACCACAACCACTACATCAGACAGCTGGGCTAGAGGAGAGTCTGGGAAGGATGTTATGCTAAGGATCCTAGCCCCTACTGTTTTTGCAGCCTCTGCAGCTGTGACAATAAGCTTCGTCCTCCCAGACCCGCTTATAGCAACCACTAGATCATTCTTACCAATTGGAGGAACAATAGTGTCTCCAAGAACATTGACCAGATATCCAAGGTGGAGGAGTCTCATGGCGAACGCCCTACCAACAAGGCCGCTCCTTCCAGCACCCATTACGAGAACCTTGTTTCTGTTCTTATAAACCTCTACTAAGAGAGATACGGCTCTAGAGACCTGCTCGTTAGAGATCTTTGATGCAGATTCCAGTATATATCCTGCTATGCTGACCATGGATCTCCTAAAGATCTCCAGGTCCTGGTTAGAATCTAGGGATCTGCTGCCCGGTTCAGGGCCAGCCAGGGCTTCCCTAATGCTTGTTACCAAGGAAACTTATATTTGTTATATGTAATTAGACAACATTGACATATTTACTCTCCATAGCTAGCACAGTAATCATCTGTCTCGCACACCTCAACCTCAGCAACCCCCTCTATACCCATATCCCTGAGAGATCTATAGATCCACCTAGATAACTCCTCAGCAGATGCTATCCTAATGGGGAGCCTCATATTCCTAGCACCCTCTATCTCCTCCTGACCCTCTGCCAGTATGTATGAGTGATCCAGAGGGTCTAGAAGCTTCTCAACCTTGTTGTTAAGCTCATCAAGATCCATAACCCATGGTGTCTCCCCACCTCTACACACCTTGACTCTAACTAGATAATTATGCCCATGTATCTTAGAGCATTTCTCGCTAAGCTCCTCAGGTACTCTGTGCCCAGCTATAAACCTGGTTCTCACAGATATGCATGTTCTCATGACGATAGCCCCCCTATATTGCTATATACTTAACAGTATACTTTATAAGCTTTCTCTCGATAACCTCAACACCTATCCCGGGCTTCTTTGGGGCCTCTATATAGCCTCCACTTGTGAGGATCCATGGTGGCTCGACTATATCCTCCTCATAGTATCTTTCGCTAGCAGATATATCGTTAGGGAGCCTAACATTGGGGAGGGTTGCTAGGGCAACCTGTATACCCCTGCCAACCCCTGTCTCTAGCATGCCCCCTATCCATACAGGCACACCTGATCTCTCCGCTATATTGTGGATCTCCTTAGACGGTGCTACACCGCCAACCCTGCCCGGCTTTATGTTAATTATCTCAGCAGCCCCTATCCTTATCGCTGACCTAGCCACATGTGGATCCTTTATGCTCTCGTCTAGACAGACAGGGGTCTCAAGGATCTTTGCTAGCTCCGCATGATCTACTAGATCCTCATAATGGAGGGGCTGCTCTATCATGAGCAGGGAGTATCTATCAAGAGCCCTCAAGCGATCCGAGTGCTCTGAAGTATAGGATGCGTTTGCATCAACACTAAGCATTATATCTGGAAAATTCTTTCTTATAGCAGATACGGGCTCGACATCGTATCCAGGCTTGATCTTTATCTTGATCCTTTGATACCCTTTCTCAAGATAGCTCCCAATAACCCTCACAAGCTTCTCAAGAGACTCCTGTATACCTATACTAACACCAGAGGAGATCCTATCCCTAACACCCCCAATAACCCTCCACAGAGGCTTTGAATTCATCCTGGCCCACAGATCCCACAAGGCCTCCTCAACACCAGCCTTAGCCATATTATGACCCCTAATCCTCCTAACGATATCAACATCCCAGAAACCCTCGGGACCCTGGAACTCCAGACCCTTGATCCTTGGTACTATATAATCCCTTATAACATGCCATGAGGTCTCAACAGTCTCATAGCTATACCAGGGCCCCTCATCAGCAACAACCTCCCCCCACCCAACCTCGCCAGATGACTCCTCAACCATAACCAGAACCCCGTGCCTATGGATGCTGCGCCCAAAGCTAGTCTCAAAGGGGTCTCTGAGGGGCATCGCCACATGAAAAAGATTTATCCTCCTGATCCTCATAGCATCACCAAAGATGAGTATTATTAGAAGCTAATATACACACATTGAGAATATAGCCCGGATTTTATATTCAAGGATTTAGCCACCCAGCTCAGCTAGCCGTTCTAGGCATTGATAGAATTAAGGGCTCTATGATCCCCACGACATATATTCCACCACATACCAACTATCTAAAACATCCTATATATAAAAATATAAAAATTATCAACCCCTCTTTGGTTTTTATAGATATATAAACCCCTACTCTAAACTGGCTTGGGGGCAGTATATGGAATCTAGCTATCTTGTCCTATCATTCAGCCCCCTGCCGGCAGAGCTCATAAAGACTCTTCTATCTCCATATAGGGGCATGCTTGATAGGGATATCGAAGTGATAGTATTCAGAAACCTAGGGGATAGGGCATCCCTATTCTCTCTCCTTGAGAAGGCTGACGTAATTATAGGAGACTACACCATGACTATCCCCATAACTAGGGATATGTGCAATGCGATGAAAAAAACCAGACTCATAGCCCAACCCAGCACCGGCTATGATCACATAGATATACAGGCATGCGCTGAGAAAGGAATACCTGTAGCCAACATAGGAGGAGCGAATGCTGTGAGCGTTGCAGAATATACTATAATGACCGCTCTAGCTCTAATGAGAAGACTTATAGAAGCCCATTCAAGAACCTCTAGAGGCGAGTGGCCCCAATGGGAGTTAATGGATAGAGGCGCATTCGAGCTTCACGGCAAGATATGGGGGATCATAGGGTTCGGGAGAATAGGCAGAGAGGTGGCTAGGCGAGCTAGAGCTTTTGATATGAGGATCCTATACTATGATAAAGTAAGAGCATCCCCCGACATTGAGGAAAACTATGGAGCCGAGTTCGCCCCGCTACCCAGGCTTTTAAAGACCTCCGATGTAGTCTCGATCCATGTTCCCCTCACACCCGAGACCAGGGGTATGATAGGCGAGAAGGAGCTCAGACTAATGAAGCCAAGCGCAATCCTTATAAACCCTGCTAGAGGGGAGGTGGTGGATGAGGAAGCCTTAGCTAGGGCCCTTAGAGAGGGCTGGATATTTGGTGCTGCTGTTGATGTATATAGTAGAGAGCCTCCTACACAGGATCACCCGCTACTTAAGCTGAGAGATGTTAACCTAATACTAACGCCCCATATAGCTGGCGCTACTACAGATGCTAGGGCTAGAATAATCCAGGTTACTATAGATAATGTGATCAGGGTTCTCAGGGGTGAGAAGCCCGTTAACGTGGTTAACATGTCCTTATAGGTAGGTGATTCTATGCCCTATAATGTTGCATCCTATATAATAGAGGTTCTATATATGCTGGGGATTAGGAGAATATATGGAATAATAGGAACCAGCATACTGGATTTCATAGATGCTCTCTATGACTATAGAGAGAAGATCAGGCTCATAACGACAAGACACGAGCAAGCCGCAATAGCTATGGCCGATGCAGAATACAGGGTTTCTGGTAACCTGGGAGTAGCTGTTGTTCATGCCGGCCCAGGGTTTCTAAACACGCTCACCAGCCTCGGAGTTGCTTTCAAAGATAGAGTCCCCCTTCTCCTCCTATCAGGTGGTGTAAAGAGAAGGCTTAAGGGTACTGATGCATGGCTAGAGGTTGACCAGGTATCAATATCTAAGCCTCTGACGAAACAGGCAAGAAGGGTAAACGATCCTAGTGATGTGCCTGGGGCTATCGCAGATCTGCTCAGGCTAGGTCTCGCCAAGCCTAGAGGCCCTGTCATGCTTGAGATCCCCGAGGATCTCTGGTCTAAGCCTATCGATGCCATTCCGAATATAGATCTGGATGATATTATGAGAAGAACAGTCCCTAATAGCGATGATGTAGCCAGCACTCTAGACGCTATCTCCAAGGCCGAGAAGCCGGCTATAATGGTCTGTGGGGAGGCAGCCGAGCCCGGTATCCAGAATGTAGTGGGCGAGCTTGCAGAACGATTTGGAGCATATATCATTGTCTCTGGAAATGCTAGAGGTGCATGTGATGAGTCAACAAACAGATGCCTCGGGAGGGTTGGCTTTGGAGGAGGATCTTTACCAGCTGATAAGGTTCTTGAGGAGGCTGACATCCTACTGGTTCTGGGAGACGAGCTGGATGACATAGCAACATATGGGTATAGCATAACACCAAAGGGAGATCTAGTGGTTGTCTCAGAAAACCCTGCTGTGGATAGGAGACCGCTATACTATGTGGCCAGGTTTAGAGCAGACCCTGCTCTCTTTGCCAGAAGCCTTCTAGAGCTAGCAAGGTCCAGAGGTGCAAGAGTGTCGAGACCAGCGTGGGATGATGAGGTGGCTGGATACATAGCAAAATGGAGATCCCTTGTGGAGGAGGCCCTATCCAGAAGGTATGAAGGTCATGCTAACCCGGCCAAGTTCTTCAAAATACTCAGCGAAAGACTCCCGGAGAAGAGTGTGGTAACAGGTGGACAGGGTGTTCATGTGGTCTATACATATGCATTCATGAAGTTCAGAGCTCCGAGAAGGTTTCTAGCAGCCACAAATCTTGGAGCCATGGGATATGCTTTTCCCGCAGCATTGGGGGCTAAGCTAGCACTCCCAGATCATGAGGTCATAGCAGTTGTCGGTGACGGAGATTTCATGATGTCAATACAGGATCTAGAGACAGCGTCTAGAGAAAAGATCCCAGTGAAGGTGGTTGTTGTTAATGATAACTCATATAGGGTTCTGTTAATGAGGCAGAAGATACAGAAGAGAGGCAGGATATTGGGAACTCTTCTCGATAACCCCTCATTTGAGATACTGGGCAAGATCTTTGGAGGCGATGGCGCGACCATTACAAGGGATAGCGATATAGAGCATGTGGTTGACGAGATGCTCGCATCGGATAAACCCTATGTTGTAGACCTCATAATAAGCCAGGACGATATGCCGCCTCTAAACATAGATGCCTCTATTAAAATGTCCTCATAGCTTGAACAATGTTAGTAAAAGATAATCTCCGTAGACGCGGACTGATCATGAACGACTCAAAAGCATCTATATTGCTAGCTCCAAGTTACTGATAAGCTAAAAAATACCATGATATACCGGTATTTCCATGGAGCCTTATACTCTTCTCTATCAATCTATTGACTAGCCAAACAACGCTGAGAGACCTTGCTCAAGCTCCTCTTCGGATACTTCTTTCTTCTCCTCCTTCTGCTCAGCCTCCTTGGCCTGCTGTGGCTTCTCCTGCTGCGTCTGAGCCTGTGGCTGTGGTGCCTGTGCTGGTATTGCTGCTGGTGCGAAAACAGCCGTCTTTATAACCTCGTCTATGTTTATCTGCTTTATAGCAGCCACCAGGCTTTTTAGCCTAACCTCATCCACTTCTATCCCAGCTGATATTAGTATCTTCTTTATGTTATCTTCAGTTATCTCTTTTCCTGCCGAGTGTAGGAGGAGTGTTGCGTAGACATACTCTATGTTGATTCACCTATTATTATATCCGCTATAGGGGATATAAGCATTTGCTTTAACAATCCTGTGGATCTATATTCTATATCTCGTGATCCTGGGGTATGTAGGATACAACGAGTCCCGGTATATTTGAGGTGCTCCACCTTAGAAACTGGTGCTCAGAAGCTCTCACACTATGATCCACTCTGAACCTCTTTCTAGCCCACTCTATAGTCTCTCTAGTGATTTTGCCGTCGCCTTTTGATAGAGCCATTCTTATCAGGGCGTCTATCTCTGCATTGCTCATCCACTTGGATGCCTGCACAAGGTTCTCAATGATATCCTCCCCTACCTTGACACCATATTTCCTAAGGAGATTCTCTGCTATGAGCCTCCTAGTCTCTCTGTCAGGATAGCCCATTACTATAGCCACATCTATCCTACCAGGCCTGAGAAGAGCTGGATCTATTAGTGATGGACTATTAGATGTCAGTATTGTTAGGGGTCTCTTAGGCCTCTGGAGGAAGTTTAGGAGAAGGGATATCTCGCTTATATGAACCTCGTGAACGGCCATAGTCCTGCTCACTAGGAATTCTGCATCATCTATCACAAGAGCTATATCTGTTCTCTTAACAATGCTCTTCAAGATCCTATCCAGGATCTTCTCTGTCATGCCATACCACATAGATCTATACACAGAGGGCTTGAGATCAACAACCTTCTTCCCAAGAGACTCTGCTATAGCCTCAGCTAGAACACTCTTGCCAACACCTGGAGGCCCCATGAGAATAACACCCTTGGGTGCGAAGCTATACCCAAGCTTTATAGGTTTAACAACTATGGTCTCCAGATCAGATACAAGCTTCTCAGGAAACATTGAGAGGCTCCACTCAGGATTCCTAGCTGGGAGCTTTACCACAAAGCTCTCTACACCCTCCCTTATAACCACCTCGACACCCTCGCCCTCTCCCTTTTCAGCCATCCTTAGAATGTATATTGCTAAGGGGATTCTGGAGACCCTGTACTCCAGATACCCAAGCCCTGTTAGGAAGGAGGCGATCTCCGCCATGTTGAGTATCTCGTGAACCTTGTTGGCTGAGCTCCTCAGCATTTTTCTCCTCTCCTCAGGCTTCTCAGGGATCTTTGGCGTATAGATTGCTATAATACTCTTGACATCAATCCTGCCACACTCATAGCTACACCTATTAGCTCCAACACCTAGGCTAAGCACTTCTGGCTCCTCTGACGAGTAGTCAACAAAGGCTAGGGCTATTCCGAAACCCTCGTCCATGACCTCCTTGATTATCAGGGGCGCTATTGATGATAGGAACCTAGCTACCGCATATGATGAGGAGCCCCTGATATCTATATCCCCCCTACCCTGGCTAAGGGGTATTCTAAAGATCCTTGGTGTGTCTTCTCTAAACTCAGTGTCAGCAACAACCATTGATATATGATCCACAAGCCTGTTTATAGGAGTATACCATGCATCATGGAGACTAACTCTCCCCCTAGAGGTGAGCATAATACCCCTATAGCTCCTGCTAAGAGGGCTCCTAACCTCAACAGCCTTGGAGAGGCTATTTGTTTTATCACCCAACTAGCTAGACCCCTACCATATTTCGTTATACCCAAGGGCATATATAAGAATAGAGAGGCGGGCTGCTACTCTATAAAAGGGCTTCCTAACCATTGGTGCTATTATCTATTCTAACACACCCAGTAGCTCTAATAACCCTTGAGACTCTCGAGACCACATACCTGTGGAGGGCTCCTTCGAGACCAACTCTATATAGGATCCTATAGAGTAGGGGTATCCTCATATAAGCCCCAGCAGCTGGCCTATGACCACCTCCTCCCAGACCTACAGCTATTATTCTAACATCACATCTCCTAGACCTCAGGCTGAGCGGTCCCCTGGGGTTTATTATGAGTGCTATATCGCTGCCGCTTATAGATAGTATATAGTGTGCAAGCTGGCTGGTCGAGATCTCTCTATGCCTCTTAACGAGAGAGGCAAGCCTTATACCATCCACAGCTGTGATCCATGCTCTATCTCTATAGTAATTATAGAGCCTAATCTCCTTATCAAAGATCTTCTCGATATATTGTCTACCCCACTCAATAACTCCTCCAAGGCTATCAGCCCTTACAAGGGTCTTCAGCATTATGCTCCTCCAGAGATCATCCTTCCTATATATAGAGAGCCTGAGGAGCCATGGCGATAGGGGGTCATGAAATCTCCAGAGATCTATGGAGCACACGGCAGACACTAGCTCCTCTATAAAACCATCCCTAGTCTCGAATGATGAGGCAACAACTCCCGTGGCACACGTGGATCTATCAACCCTTATTGAGGCAAAATCCGTGAGATGCTTGAGAACCCCCTGATCCCATTCGTGGTGGTCGTACCACTCAACCCTAGCACCTCTATCCCTAAAGGCTCTAAGTATAACGCCTATCCTCTCGTAGTTCCCTATATTCGGTGCAAGATCTGTTATAACAAGTCTCCCCACCCTATCACCATATAGATCCCAGATCTCCTCCAGAGTAACTGGGAGATCCTCAGGCTCTGTGAACCTAACAGCGTACCTCCCACCCCTGAGCCCTAGCCTTATATAGGCTGCGGCACTGCCTATACCATCTATATCAGTATGGGTCACCAGCATGCTCAGACTCTCCATGATAACTAACCACGACCCACTCTAGAGTAAACCGGTTGGGTGCTTATAAGACTTAGCGCTTCCCCCCAGCCCTCCTGCTATATATGTAGGATGCTACCTCGAAAACAAGCTTGGAACCAAGCATAGCTGTTATCCCCGACGGATCTGAGAGGGGGTTTATCTCAACTATATCGAAGCCGGCGTATCTATCGTCTACAACCTCGTACAGCAGGTCTAAGAGCTCCCATGTTGTAAGACCATCTGGCTCAGGAGTTCCAGTACCGGGTGCGAATGCCGGGTCTAGCACATCTATATCTATTGATAGATAGACCCTCTTGAAACCCTCCATCCACCTCAGGATCTTCGCCGCAGCAGCCCTTCTACCCTCTCTTCTGAGCTCTATACTTGTTATGAACTCAACATTGCTCTTAACAGCAGCCCTGAGCTCCTGCGATGTGAAAGCCCTCACACCAACCTGAAATATGCTTCCAGGCCCCAGGAGCTCGAGGATCCTTCTGGATACACATGCATGGCTAAACCTATTCCCCATAAGTTCGTCCCTAAGATCCATGTGGGCATCCATAACAATAATCCCAGAATCTCTTGGAAAGCCTCTCACAGATCCTAAAGTGACTATATGATCCCCTCCAACTATAACAGGGATCCTGTTCTCGGAGAATATGCCTCTAACGACCTCCTCAACAGCCTCTAGGGTTTTCATAACATCGCCATGCGATACAACAACATCGCCCTCATCATATATCCCCACATCCTCCATATCCACCCTGGATCTGAGGCTATATAGCTCGATACTCCTCGAGGATATTCTTAAATAGTCTGGCGCAAACCTGGATCCTGGCTTGAATGAAGATGTGCTATCGAACGGAACCCCTATGAAGCTAAAAATAGTCTTATCCCTACCCCACTCATAGCCTCCGAATGACATTGGCTTCCTCTGGAGATATAGATCCCTAAGACTCACTAGGGGCACCTATGTCTTCTGAGCACTGGTTATGATGACCTCCCCACCTGTTTTCTTGATAGCCTCAACAGCCTTCTCGGTGGCGTATTTGACGATAACTTTAACCGCTGTAGATATCCTCCCANATCCTAGGAGCTTGTTATACCCATGCTCCCCTAGATCTATTGAGGGAACTCCTCCTTCAATCTTGAGCCTCCCCTCACCCCTAAGCTTATCTATGAGCTCCGAGAGCTGGAACAGATCTATAGCCCTTATCTCCTCAACATGCTCAGGCCCCCTTGGCGTGAAGCCCCTCTTACCATACCAGTCTGGGAAGTACTTGAGAACCCACATCCATTTATGCTTATGATACCCAACAGCCCCCTTACCACCTCTGCTCCCAGATTTTCTATGCTGGCCAACACTACCCCAGCCCATTGTTCTACTCCTTCCCCTCAGCTTCCTTGACTTCCTTCTCCTCCTAACAGGCATCTAGATCATCCTCCTTATGAGCTCATTTATCTCGCGACCCCTATAGCCCAGCTCTCCTCCACTACCATATGGTTTCTTTATAGAGCCTTTAAACCCACCGCTCGGCGGGTGTAGTCTGAAGATAGGCTTTATAATGTTATCCATCTTGTGCAGCAATGTCTCCCCCTTATATATCGACGAAGCCAGCTCCTCGATAGACTTGTACCTCCCACCACTAGCCCTAGCTATATAGTCATTGCTGAGCCTCATATTCCCAGGAGCTCTTCCCCTTCTTCTTAGAAGCTCTACAAGGGTCTCATAATCGATCTCTCCCCACGTTACCCACATAGCAGCCCTATTCAGCATACCAACTATCCCAGGCAGGCTGTCTGGATAGAGGGATGCATGGAACTTCTTGTATAGCCTAAGAAGCTCCAGGGTTTTCTCTATATCTGGGGGCACATCAACTCTTCCCCTGAGCCTTATAATGACCAGGAGCGCCATCTCTATCTACCCCACTCGCTCACTGTAACAAACCTGAATGACTTCTTAAGGGCGTCGAAAACAGCATTTGCAAAGTTAATGGTTGTCGATGTCTTGCCCCTACTCCATGACCATGTATCCCTTATCCCAGCATATCTTAGGATCACCTTAGCCGTGTCGCCAGCGACAAGCCCGGTGCCTTTGGGAGCCGGCTTGAGGATAACCTCAACACTTCCTGCCTTCCCCCTAATCTGGTAGGGTATTGAGTGGGGCTCAGAGCATCCGCACTCAAAGCTCCCACAGCCTCTTCTCACTGGTATTATGTTCAGCTTAGCATCTATTATCGCCTTCTCAACAGCCATTCTAAGCTGTCTAGCCTTGCCAACCCCGAGACCTACGAACCCATTCTGGTTGCCCACGACTACAACAACCCTGAATCTGGTTACCCTCCCAGCGTCTGTCATCTTCTGAACCATGTTTATATCTATGATCTCGTGCTGGAGCTCTCTACCAAGCAGGGCATCAACTATCTCTGGCTCCTTTATCTTCATATTCATATCGAATATATCCTTCAGAGACGCTATCTTGCCCTCCTTAACAAGCCACCCAAGCCTTGTCCTGGGCTTCCACTCCTCAACAGCCTCGGGAGCCACACTAGAGCCGAGCTCCTCAGCGCTCACCAACCCTCACCTCTACACCTAGTTTCCTCCCAAGCTCTATTATTTTTGATAGAACCTCGTCGAAGTGCGCAACCATCCCTCTGGGATCCAGGCCTCTGGAGAGGATCTCTGAGAACTGTCTCTTAAACCTCTCAGGATCTTTGCTATAAAGCTCCTCAGCATATCTAGCTATATCGCCTCCCCTTATCCTATCCCAGCCTGGAATCATATCCTCATTCACAGGGATCTTAAGCCCAGCATCTAGAGCCCCTTTGACCGCTGCAAAAATCTTGGAGCCCCTGGATGGTGTATGCATACCGATGTCTAGAACAGCCTCCTCGACACCCATAAGCCTGGCCTTGATCCCTAGGAGAACTCCAGCTAGATATGCTGCTGGTGTGCTCTTAAGACCCCCTCTCCAGCCCAGCTTCTTGAGGAGCTCTGATGTGTGAACAGAGGCAAGGGTTATATCCCCAAGAGGGGTTGGCTTTATGATCTGGAGCGTTAGATATCTATTGCTCTTTCTAACAACAAACCTTGTAGCCCTGGATCTAACATAGACGTATCTCCTATGATAGTTTGTCTTACCCTCCCTCCTCCTCTTCCTAGGAACCCTATATGTTGGGCCTCTAGCTACCCTAACCACCCTTGATCACTCCCACCGATTTTAGATACATCTTTAGCGAAGAAAGGTTCTTGAATGCTCCTCCCTTTATCTTCATATATAGCTCCCTATGCTGCTTAGCATCTATAACCCCCTTCTCCCTAAGCATCTTTATATATCGCCTCATCTTCCTGACCCTGTTAATCCAATCCCTTTTCTCATCAGATCTGGCTCCTCTCCTACCTTTCCTATTTCCATGACCCCTTCTCCTACCTTTTTTCCTCTTCTCGTGTAGCACCCTCCACCTGCCCCTGCTATTCCTCGAAGGCTTTACAGCATATATAGCCCCATCCTCTATGAGGGCCTTTATCTCCTCCCTCCTGAAAGCCTTCTCTATATCCTCCAAACGCTCTGGATCGAATCTCACGTTATTAACCCCAACCCCCATAATATCTGCAGCAATCCTCTTCTGGAGTGTTAGATCAGGCATGCCCATCACCCATTTGCAACTCTGAAGCCCTTATCATATGCCCTTCTCAAGATCTCAATCCTCTTCCTAGCCCCGACCGTTGATGCGATGTATATAACATGTCTCCCAGGATCCAGTCTATCCAGCTCATCAGCGCTGCTAACAACCACAGGCTCTAAACCACTTGGGTGGAGACCTCTTATAGATTTAGGTGTTCTATACCCAACCTCGACAACGGGTGGATAGCCCTTCATCTTTAGCCTCATCTTGTTATCCCTACCCTTAGGTTTAGCCCATCTCAGGTTGTTCTCGAACTTGGGGAACTTCCACCACAGCGTTCTCAGGAACCTCACCCTCTGCTTCCCCCCGATCATGGCCTGGATCTCCCTCAACTCCCTAATCCTCCTCATAGCCTCCTCCCTTCTTCTCATAGCCTCTCCTAGATCTATATCTGCGCTCTGAGGACTACTCAATCACCGATCACCTCCTTCTTATATATATAGATCCCGTCAACAAATATCCTCCTATCCTTATCCTTAACATCCGTAGCCCTCTCTATATTTGCAGCAGTCTGGGATACGGCCTCTAGATCTGGGCCCTCAACAATAATATCTCTATCCTTAACAGTTACCTTCACACCAGGCATTATCTTGGCAACCCTAACATCCTGCCCTCCTAGGAACCTGGTTATAACAACCCTATCCTTCTCAACATTAACGCTCATTGAGAAGTGCGTGAATATGATCTTGAGATAGTACCTATAACCCCTAGTAACCCCTGTGAACATGTTCCTTATATGCGATGCTATGGTATATACAAGAGCCCTCTCCCTGGATTTACCCATGTAGCTCCTAACAACAACCTTCCTACCCTCGAGAGATATTGAAACTCCTCTAGCGTGTGAGAAATCCCTAGAAACCTCGCCCTTGGGGCCCCTAACCCTGATCCTCCCACCCTCTATCTCCACCTCAACACCCTCCGGGATCTCTACAGCCTCCTCTATCTTCACAAACCTAGCAGTAGCTCCTCCCAAACCTATTCACCTCAGTATACATATGCTATAGCAACCCCACCTATTCTGCTCTCAATAGCCTCTCTATGGCTTATAACCCCCTTGGATGATGTGCTTATAATAATGATCCCTATATCCCTCGATGGGAGGTATCTCCTTATGTGGGGAGGCATTCTAAGGAGATCCCTATAGCTAACTGGATATCTAGGCTTTATAGCGCCCGCCTTATTAACCCTACCAAGCAGCTGGATCTTTATCTTACCCCATCTGCCATCGTCTATATATTCGAACTCGCCTACATAGCCGTATCTCTGCATAACTCTAAGAGTAGCTGCTATGATCTTCGAGGCTGGGTATATGACAACCTCCTGCTTACTCCTCATCTCAGCGTTTGTTATCGCTGTTAGGGCATTAGCAAGAGGATCTATAACAACCATGCTCCCACCTACATGTATACCCTAAACCCTATAGATCTAGCAACCTCTCTGAAGCACTGCCTACAAAGATAGATCCCGTATTTCTGTATAACAGCATCCCTAGAGCCGCATCTCCTGCAGATCTGCACCCCTCTGCCCATTCTCCTCTCAACCCTAGGCCTGTACTTGCCCACCAGACTCACCCCAGCTACTATGGTATTATATTAACATTGTATTTAAGCGCCATAAACAGGATCGCCTCATCCCTCGAGACCCTATGCCTCCTAGGAATAGTAGATCTAGCCCTTCTCCTCCTCAAAACCCTATAGCCCTTCCTCTCCAGGGTTACTGAGACATCCATGCCGAAGATCCCTATCTCGGCGTCATATCTAGCCCCCGGGAGCACTAGGTACTCCTTTATCCCTATGGAGAAGTTACCATATTCATCAAAGCTCGATGCCTTTACCCTGAACCCGACCCCCTCCAGGACTTTTTTCAGGAACTCCTCGGCATCCTCCTTCCTGAGCGTCACAATAGCAGCTATGTTCTCCCCCCTCTTTATCCCGAACTCCCTTATGCTCCTCTTGGCAGCCCTCGGAACAGGCTTTCTACCAGTTAGTCTCTCCAATAGGGTTATTGCCTTCTGGAGCCTCTCACCACTCTCCCCAACACCTAGGTTTATTGTAACCTTGGCAACATATGGCATCCTCAGCGGGTTTGATCTCCAGCCTTCTATGATCCTAGCTATCCTCTCACTAGGTATGATCTCTAGGAGGCTCTTTGGAAGAGACTCTATCTTTATATCCTCGAGCATCATCTCCTGAACACCTCCTCAGGGAGAGATATAGATGGCTTCTCGCTCCCTATAATATAGACCTTATCAGCTGTTGTTTGGAAGACATGGCCCGAAGGATCCTCAAGGCTTACGATGGTTCTATGCCTACCCATACCTCTGGCGATCTTCACAATCCTTCCTACCCTTCCAACATTCTTTCCACCAATTACTATGGCTAGAGAGCCTTCGCCGAACCTAATATGCTCCTGGATCGATTTGGGCGGTATTGTTATAACCACACTATCCATGGTGCTATAGACATCCTCAACAGGGTTCCTAGGATCCGAGACCCTGATCAGAATATTATAACCACCATATAGGTTTAGCTGTATATGTCCACCCTTAACAGTGGTTTTATTCTCAATCCTCAGGGGCTTTATTCCAGCTTCAGACCTCTCTATCGGGTGGAGCCTCATATAGAGAGTTGGGTAAGGCACAACCCTGTAGATCTCTCCAGAGGATGTTATCTCAACAACATCCATAAAACCCACCGGATATTTATAGCTCTTCCTGGGAACCCCATCTATCTTTATAACGCCCTCGTTAATGATCCTAATAGCCTCCTTAGCAGTTCTAGCAACCCCTAGCATGTCCCTCACAAAAAGAAGGAGGGGCACCGAGCTCTCTAGAGAGTGGGGACCTGGAGAGGGCTTAACAACCCACTTATACTCCTTCCTCAGAATCGGGTAGAACCAGGGGGCTGCTAGCCTCTTTAAATGCCTAGACCCGCCCATGCTACCCAAGAGCCTCACCCTCCAGCTTCTTGAGCCTCTTTCTCCTTCACTTTTCTCCTCTCAATAATCTTTCTCCTAACATCATCAACCTCACCGAGCTTTTTAATCATTACCTTCGATGGGTGAACCATATAGAAGACGGGGGTTCCATCGGCCTTGTTTATCGTGACACCCTCGATGGCTATCCTCCCTCTTCTTAGATCTACCTCAACCACCTTACCCTCGTGACCCTTCCAGTCTCCCCTCATAATAACAACAGTATCCCCAACCCTCACTGGGAGCCTTTTAACATCGTACTCTCTAGCAAGATCCTCGGCTAGCTTTGCGTTGAGAAACCTCCACCTAGCATGGAGGGGAGCCTCTCTAAGGGCTTTCCTCTGCTTCCTAGGCTGGCTAGATCTTGTGAGAACCATGCTCCCACCCTATATGATCATAGTTGCTAGATTCGCTATAGCAGACCATCTCTCAGCAGCCTCCCTAGCAACAGGGCCTCTTATCTCGGTAGCCTTGGGGGTTCCCTCAGGAGTTACAATAACTACTGCATTATCCTCGAAAGCCACTCTAGTGCCATCAGGCCTTCTATAGGACTTCCTCTGCCTAACAACAATGCCGTAGAATATCTGGCCAACAGTGTCTGGGCTCCCCTTCTTAACAGTAACAACAACTAGATCCCCTACCGATGCAAACGGCTGTCTCCTAAGCCTTGTCTTAACCTCGGGGACGCCAACAACCATTGCAATCTTTGCACCGCTATTATCGGCAACAACAACCCTCGACCCGGTTACAAGGGCTGGCGAGTGCCTCCTCCTGGGATGGGCGGCCCTTGACCTAAGTGTCTTCTTACCCACTCTACTCACCTCCTCTCTTTATAACACCTATTACCACAAAAGCTATGCTCTTCGCAAGGGGTCTTGTCTCTCCAATAAGCACCAGATCCCCCGGCTTTGCATTAACACACGGCGGGTTGTGGGCATGGATCCTGCTCCTCCTCCTCTCATACCTCTTAAACTTTCTATTATATTTGAGATACTCCCTCTCAACGGTAACACTCCTTGTCATCCTAGCCTTGATAACGCTCCCCACAAGTACAAGGCCCCTAACCCTAACGCTACCATGCCAAGGGCATTTATCATCATCACACGCCTCCTTAGGAGGCTCTAAGCCTGGGTACTGGATCCCTATGTTCCTTACAGCCACTTTTCTCCCTGATGCGCTCATCCAATCACCTCCTCATAACCCTCCTAACTCTATCCTCAGGCCTCCCAAAAAGCCTATCCCCATCTATTTCGACCTCCTCGCCAGACTCAGGGATTGTGAACCTATACCTAGTCCCCTTCTTGAAGGTCACTATATCCCTATCCCTAGCCCTTATAACTATTGTCTTCATGGTCTCGCCCACAATAATCCCCTCAATATTCTCAACACCTGGGTCTATTGATGACACAACCCTAGCTCTGAGTCCTAAAAGCTCGTGGTATGCTATGTTACTCCCCGCTCTTCTGATCCTCGCCACCCCCTCTCTTTATATTAAGCTCCTCCTCCCTCAATATAGTAAGGATCCTCGCTATGTTCTTCCTAACAATCCTGATCCTGTGGGGCTTATCAAGAGTCCCCATAGAGGCTTGCGCCCTGAGCTTTGCAAGTTCTACCATGAGATCCTGGAGAGTTCTCACCTTATCCTCTCTGGACATAGCCCTTATCTCACTGGGATCTAGGCTCATCACTCACCCCCTCTCCAGAGCTCTCCACACCGGGACCCTGAGCCTCTGGAGCGTGAACCCCAGACTCCTGGGGCTGCTCCTGCTGAACCTGCTTCTCAAGAACACCTATATGATCCACAGGTCTCCCTGGCTTTACTATTATTACCTCTATACCATATATACCGGGGATTAGGAGAACATTTGACACAGCTCTATCAACTAGATAGTTTATCTGATCCCCGCTTCTGTATATCTTACCGGCTCTCAGCTTCTCAAACTTAGCCCTCTCCGAAGTGAGCTTACCGCTTATAATAACCTCTGCCCCTAGAGCACCTGCAGCCATTATCCTCCTTAGAGTAATATAGGCAGCCCTCCTAAAATGGAACCCCTTCTCCAGAGCAACGGCTAGCCTTGATGCCATGACCCTTGCGCTGAGCTCGGGGTTCTCCACACCCATTATCGTGATCTGGGGGTTATCTATGCCGAAGTGCTTTTCAAAGATCGTTTGGAGCTTTCTAATAGTCTCGCCCCTCTTGCCGATCAAGAGAGCCGGTCTATCGGCATATATTATAATCCTGGTGCCAAGAGGTGTTTTAGTGATCTCAACACCTGCATATCCTGCTCTGAAGAATGTTGAGGCAAGATACTCATCGATCTTTGTCCTCAGGAGCCCCATCTCTAGAAAGTACTTCTTCTTAGAGACCTTGTGCGAGAAGCTAGCCCACCTCCTTCACAATAACCTCAAAATTAGTTGTTATAGAGAACCACGGGGTAGCCCTTCCAAAGGCTCTTGGCATGTACCTCTTGAGAACCCTGCCCTTATGGGCTGCTGCGTGTATAATAACAAGCTTCTCGGGATCCATTCCATGGTTCTCAGCATTATTCCTAGCATTCCTGAGAACCTTTAGGATATATCTAGCAGCCTTCACAGGATACCTACCAACAGGTGTTCTCCACTCCTGGAACTGGGAGTTAACACCCCGCCTATGGGCTATCTGCTTCCTATGCCTAGTATAGGGCACAGGAGCCTCCTTCCTAACAACCCTCTCTAGATACTCAATAGCCTCGTCAAGCTTCATACCCTTTATAACCTTGGCAATCTCCACACTCTCTTTAAGAGATATTCTAAGCTCTCTTCCAAGAGCCCTGGCAACCCTCTCCCCAACATTCGGATAGACCCAGCGAGGGGGCATTCATCACACCGCCTAGCACTATTCTATAAATCCCTACTAAAATATAAAAGCAAAACACTATTCTACGAGCTGGCTTGACCTTTAGGTCATATACCCCCATGTGCGTTACAGGATATACATGGTGATCACAGACTAGCATGGCTAGTCATTGTGTGGCTAGGCTCATTCAATATAGTGAATCTAAGAACTATATTAAGATCTTTAGATCTAGATCTGTATCTGTATAGGATTCTATCTATTAATATATAGAAGCTTATAGCAATATACCTCCTTATCGCTATAAATATAGCTAGCGGTTCACATGGGCTAGATATATATGGCATCGCCTCTAGAATCTTGGGGGACTTATTTGAAATACTCTGAGAAAGCTATTGAGGTGTTCCTCTCAACAGGGACTAGGTTTCCTAGAAGGATTATATGGGCTATGGGTTTGATCAAATACGCAGCCGCAAAGGCCAATGTGGAGCTAGGCCTTCTAGAGCCCAGGATCGGGGATGCTATCATGAAGGCATCAATGATGCTCGCAGAGGGCAAGCTTGATCACATGATAGTGGTTGACGTCTTCCAAACAGGCTCTGGAACTGGCCTTAATATGAACGTAAACGAATCCATAGCCCTCAAGGCATCAGAGATCTCTGGGGTTAAGATCCACCCAAACGATCATGTTAATATGGGCCAGTCATCAAATGATGTGGTTCCAACAGCTATAAGGGTCGCGGCAGTCTCGGAAACTATGGAGAGGCTCATCCCATCCCTTAGGGGCTTTATAGGGAGCCTTAATAGACTTGCCTCCAGAACTGGGGATGTTATAAAGCCTGGGAGAACCCATCTGAGGGACGCCCTTCCAGTAACTATGGGGCAGGAGTTCTCAGCATACTCAGACGCCTTTGAACACAGTCTCGGGCTCATAGAGGGTGTTCTGCCATATGTTAGGGAGCTACCCATAGGGGGTACTGCTGTCGGTACTGGGATAAATGCCCACCCAAGGTTTGGCGAGATGGTTGTTAATGAGCTAAGAAAACTTACGGGAATTGAGTTCCATATTGCTGGGAGCAGGTTTAGGGCTATGAGGCTTCTAAGCGATATGGTGGCTTTGAGCTCTGTGCTAAGAACAATCGCTATAGATATGATAAGACTGTGCCAGGATATTAGGCTCATGTTCTCAGGCCCCTTCACAGCTATCGGCGAGATCGATATACCACAGGAGGTCGCTGGAAGTAGCATAATGCCTGGAAAGACAAACCCTGTCACTATTGAGGCTGCAATGCTAGCAGCAGCCCAGGTTATCGGGCTCGATAGTGCTAATAGCTATGCAAACCTATTCGGAGAGTTCGAGCTAAGCATGGCGGTGCCCCTGATAGGCTATAACCTGGTGTCCCAGATATCGCTCATCTCCGAGGCTATGAACAAGATGGCTGTCTATGTGATAGACAGGGTCGTCCCGCTCAGGGATAGGGCAAGGGAGCTTGCTGAGAAGAGCCCAGCCCTTATAACTGTGATCTCGCCAATTATAGGATATGACAAGGCAACACAGATAGCTAAAAAGGTTGCCGAGGGCATACCAATTAGACAGGCCCTTAGAGAGGTCGGGCTTAGCGAGGAGGAGATAGAGAGGATCCTAGATCTAAGGAGGCTGACTAGACCTGGTATCCCCGCTAAGGAGAAGTAGATCTCCTATCGGCTACCCCTAGATCTCTGAGGAATATTTTTATAGCCTCGCTATAGATCATTATACCCTTTTCAAACTCCCAATATAGTATTTCCTCATAGTCTGTATGGGATAGCTCGGATCTCCCAGGTCCATAAGCGGCTATATTGTTAGAAACACTCCCATATAGAATGTTCATATCACTAGTCCCCGTCTTAATCACCACCTCAGGCTTCATCCCAGCCCTGCTAATAGCCCTTATAAGGGATCTTACAATGGGGATTGTTGGTTTCACCTCAACAGGCTCTATAGGGTTTTTCAATAGCGATGCTCTACAACCACTAGGTAGAGTCTCCTCTATAGATGCCATGATCTCCTTCCAGCTCGGGCTTCTAGGCGGGTATCTAATATCGATCACAGCATACCCCTCTCTAGGCACCACATTATGATATTCGCCACACATCATCATCGTTAGCGATGCACTCACACTAGTAACATTAGAACCGCTGTATCTACTCGAGATATTCTCCCAAAGTCTTATCAGCTTATCACAAGCAGATGTATAGATCCAAGGGGCAGATGCGTGGCCACCCACCGAGGAGCATTCAACCTTGACCTTCATAGAGCCTCTATACCCAATAGCGATCTTGTTATCATTAGTGGGCTCGCCAATTATGACCGCATCTGCTTTAAAGCCCCTTCTGATTAAACCGAAGGCTCCTCTGCTATCGCTCTCCTCCCCAACAGAGGCTATCACATAGATCCTAGCTATATCCTCTGGAACCTCCCGCGAGATTCTCAGCTCGTTCAGGGCTGCCAACATAGAGGCTAGGGGGCCCTTGGCATCGACAGCACCTCTACCCCTTATACCCTCACTATTTTCTGAAACATCTATATAGCCTGGCACTGTATCTATGTGCCCTATGAGTGCAACAACCCTCTCCCCTCTACCCCATGATGCGATTCCATTGCCGTCTTCATCTATATAGCCCTCTAGCCCCATAGCCCTTGCCATAGCTACAAACTCCTTTACAGCTCTATCCTCTTCCCCCGATGGGCTGTAGATCTTGAGAAGTCTCCTAAGGATCTCTCTATACTCCTCCAATACAGCTCGCCATGGCCCCTGCTATCTCTTCAATGTCCTCCTTGGTGATCATATATGGTGGTAAAAACCTAACAACAGCAGTACCAGCCCTTGTTGCAAGCACACCCTTCTCCTGTAAGCATTTAACAACATTGATCGGGTTAACCTTTAGATCAACACCTATCATGAGACCCCTACCCCTTACCTCTCTGACAAGCCTAGAAGATCCCAGAGTCTCTCTAAGCTTGCCCATAAGCGTGGAACCGCTCTCCCTAGACCTCTCCCACACCCTATCAGCTATATATGCTCTGAGCCCTCCTCTAAGTGCTGCTAGAGCGAGTGGATTACCTCCGAATGTGGATCCATGAATTGCAGATGGCATCTTAGACGCTATCTCGCTCGAGAAAAACACGGCTGAGATCGGGAAACCCCCTGCCATAGCCTTGCCAGCGGTGAATATATGTGGCTCTAACCATGCATCCATGAATGACCAGTGGATACCAGTTCTCCCGAAGCCTGTTTGTATCTCATCCACTATTATCAGGGATCCCCACTTATCTGAGAATACCTTGACCTCCTCTATAAGCTCTTTCGAAGCGGGGTTAACGCCTCCCTCCCCCTGTATGATCTCTAGGATCACAGCTGCGACTTCGGAGCCGTCTAGCGAGCGGAGCTCCTCTGGCTTTGTAAATTCCACCGATATGGTGCCTAGATCTAGGCCCTCTAAGCCAGCCCAGTATCTCTTATTCCCCGTGACAGAGAGAGCCCCTAGGGTTCTGCCGTGGAAGGATCCCGTGAAATAAACGATCTTCCTCCTCTTAGTATATATCCTGGCCATCTTTATAGCAAGCTCAACAGCCTCAGCTCCAGAGTTTAGGAAAGAAACGTTATCATATCTCGGGGGAACTATTTTTGAAAGAAGATCTAACGCCTCCTCAGCAACATCTAGATCGTATGAGGATGAAGCTATAAATATTCTATCCAGCTGCTCCTTAATAGATGACACAACATATTGGTTCCCATGGCCTAGAAAGCCCACGCCATTCCCGTTGTGGGCGTCTATATATCTCCTACCATTGGAATCCCAGACATATTGTCCAAGCCCTTTTATAAGCTTGAGACCCCTAGGCTCATAAAACCTGTAGAGCTTCAACCCTACCTCCTCACCAGCGATATAACATAGTCAGCTATTATACCAGCAATATCTCTTCCAGTAGCTGCTGCAACGCCTTTAAACTCTGGAACAGGGTTTACCTCGTTCACGATATACCCACCTGATCTTTTCTCAAATATATCCACACCAGCTATCTCAAGCCCGAGAGCCTCTGCAGCCCTCACAGCTAGATCCTCAACCTCTGGAGGTAGCTTTGCAGCTACAACCTCAGAGCCCCTAGCATAGTTTGTAACAAATTCCCCTACCCTATACATCGCACCGACAACCCTTGACCCAACCACTAGAGCCCTTATATCTCTATCCCCTTTATCAACTAGCTCCTGCACTAGACCCACCCTCGCCCTTGGATCCTGCATTACCTCCCTATGCTCGTATAGGGTTTTCAACATCTCCTCATCCTTTACAAGGGATACAAGCCTCCCCCAGCTACCCTGCGAGGGTTTATAAACTAGGGGGTATCCTACTAGCTTCGCAGCCTCCAGGATAGATCCTAAGCCATATGTTACATAAGTTATGGAAACTGGTATGCCCTTCGAGGATAGTATCGAGAGCGATACTGCTTTATCCTGTGCTATAAGCGTTGCCACACTTCTATTAACCACCCTTATACCCTGGGATTCTATTGCTGCAGACACAGCGGGGGCCAGAGGTCTCACAATGGATCTCTGGATACATATATCCATCTGATGCTGATCCCTAACCCCAACTGCTACAGGCTCTTCCTCGAGATGTAAAAGCCTTATCTCCGCACCCCTCTCTCTGAGAGCCCTTGTAAGCTCCTTCTCCTCCCATCTATAGATTGTATATGCTATCCCAACCTTCACAGCCAAAATCTATTCTCCCCAATCCTCGCCGGCACTTTCAAATGGCTTTAGAGATATTGTTCCATTGTTGATCACTATTTCAAGCGAGACACCACAATCATGATCCACGAGCTCTCCAGACACAGCATCATCTGGTATAGATACTGGAAGGCCACAGACCGGGCATCTTAGCTCCATCCATAGCACCGATTATAGATACCCTATCTCCCTAAAAGTTTTCTTCGCAGCCCTTTTAAAGATCTGGCCTTAGCAATTCATATTTTCGAAGGGATCATAGAACATTATTTTATAAGGTTCATACATGCTTAGAAAAATAGTTATCATAGCTTATAAGCTCTTAAAGCCTTGGAGACTTGGTGGATATTTGGTTAGGGTCTGTGTGATCGGCGGATCAGGCTATACGGGTGGGGAGATGCTGAGATACCTCGCAACGCATAGAGAGGCGGAGGTTACATATATAACCTCTAGGGAATATGCTGGAAAGCCAATACACTTTGCACACCCCAATCTCAGAGGGTTTTATAAGGGGGCGAGGTTCGAGGCTATAAATATAGATAGGATTTTGAAGATGTGCGATGCATCGTTCTTCGCCACGCCCCTAGAGGTATCGCTAGAGTATATTCCAAAGGTCGTTGAGACCGGCATTAAAATCGTAGATCTCAGCCCTGCCTTTAGACTCAAAGATCTGGATGCTTTCAAGCGCTACTATGAGCTGGAACACCCAGCTCCCGATCTTTTGGAGAAGGCTGTATATGGGTTACCAGAGATCCATATATATAGGGAGAGGCTTAGGAACTCACAACTAATAGCATCACCGGGGTGCAATGCGACAGCATCTATACTCTCTATCTATCCCCTCGCATATAGCAGGAAGATCTCATACCCTGTAACAATAGATATTAAGGCTGGGAGCAGCGAGGCAGGATCCAAGCCCACTCCATGGGATCACCACCCTGAGAGGGCTGGCAGTGTTAGGCCTTATAGCCCTAGGGGACATAGGCATGTAGCCGAGGTGATCAGGGTTTTAAGGGATCTTGGTGAGGAGTCTCCAAAGGTAAGCATAGTCCCACATGCAGTGCCCATTGTCAGGGGTGTGCTATCATCAACACACCTCTATATGGAAATCTCTGAGGAGGAGCTTGCTAGGATATTTGTTGAGAGGTATATGGGGAGCCCTTTCATAAGGATACTATATGGGGCTCCAAACCCATATCCAGATCCTAAGAATGTTGTTGGCACGAACCTAGCGGATCTAGGGTTCGCTGCTGAGAAAGAGGCTGGGAGGGTCTCGATATTCGTTGCAATAGATAACCTGGGCAAGGGGGCTGCTGGCCAGGCGCTACAGGCCTTCAACATAGCGATGGGCTTTGACGAGAGGGAGGGGCTATGGATACCGCCTCCAAGACCGGCTTAGCAGATATATCTGTTGTCAAGATAGGGGGGAGGGCTCTAGAGAGAAACCTTGGAGGGCTTTTAGACAGCATAGCAAGAGAAGCTAGGGTTAGGAGGATAATAGTGGTGCATGGGGGAGGCGATCAGGTGACCAGGGTTAGCAAGGCCCTCGGGATAGAGCCTAGGTTTGTGGTATCGCCGCAGGGGATAAGGAGTAGATATACGTCTAGAGAGGAGCTAGAGGTCTTCATAATGGTTATGTCGGCGATAAACAGAAACATAGTATCAGGGCTGGCTAGAAGAGGTGTAGAAGCACTGGGGGTTGCGGGATGCGATGGGCCTCTCTTCGAGGGGAGTAGGAAGAAGCAGATTGTGATAGTTGATGAGAGGGGTAGGAAGAGGGTTATAGAGGGAGGCTATACAGGGAGGATAGAGAGGTGCCACCGAGAGAGAATCCAAAGACTCCTAGAACTATATAGAGTGCTTGTAATATCACCTCTAGTGCTAGACCCAAGCGAGGGCGTGCTCCTAAACACCGATGGAGACGAGGCAGCCGCCTCGATAGCCAGCTGTGTAAGGGCATACGAAGCTATATTCGTAACAGATGTTCCAGGGGTGATAATAGATGGAAAGATTATGCTGAGGATCAGCGCTAAGGATAAGGAGATATTGGAGAAGATAGGGGCTGGGATGAACAGAAAAGTATTGGCAGCACTTAAATACATCCAAGAAACCGGTGGAAAGGCCTACATATGCGACGGAACATCAGGAGACATATTTGAAAAAGCCAGAACAAGTGGATGCACAGAAATTACAATCGGAAGCCTCGCCCTTTAGGGCTAGGGGGAGGTCAGAAATATTTCCGTGCACGGATTGAATTACTGTTAAGCTATCTCAATATATAGGATCAGTGTTTGTTAAATGAGATCCTTGTAAGCCAATATATAGATCTTAGAACTCCTATGAAGTTATTTAGATCTATATTTGAGAAGGTCATCGCCATCGCGCCCTTCGTTTCTTTAATGCCTTTGAAGATCCATTCGATGTTTTCAAAGATCCTGTCAATCATATGGGCAACAAGACCCCTAATAAATCTATTCTTTATACCAGCTGTTAAACTCGGTATAAGTTTCCTCGTTATCTTTAAATTATATTTCCAAGATATGTAGAGCAGATCCCAATAGTTTTTAGGAAGTCTCTCCATAGCAGGAAATGGATTATTCTTTATTCTTGAGGTTCCCATAGGTATTACTGGTAATGGAAAGATCCAGGCTATATATTCATGGTCTATTATTTTCTGAACAAGCTCTATACTATCCTCAACATCATCTTCTGTCTCCTCTGGATAGCCGATCGTCATAGTATAACATGGGTATATATAGTTCTCATTCATAATAGCAGTAGCATCTATTATAATATCCCACCAATTCTCAGGCCTCCACGGAAATGCCTTTGCCCTCATATACTTATTCAAGATCTTCGAGCTTCCGCTCTCAAGACCAACTACAGGTGCTACAGACCTCCTACTATCATATCTGCCGATTTCAGCCATAGCCTTAACAGTCTTAGGCGACTCCCTAACTGCTGGGGCAGATATATGTGGAAACCACAGCCCGTCTACACCCATTGACATTAGCTCTGTATAAAGCCTCACAATAGCGTCGTGGTTTGTTCTGAGTCTTTGAGAGCCTTATAGAAGAACATCGTCTGTGATCATTTCAACCCTCTCTATGTTGGCTCTCAAATTTACCTTGACCTCCTTCTTGATTAGTTCTAGAGGCATCGATCTAAATGTTTCGGGAGTTATCGAGCAGAACCAACATCCTCTGGGACAACCTCTAGTAATCTGAACCTCTCCAAGCCTTGCAGGATTTATAATAGGTGGGATCTCCATTACGTCTGGATCTCTCCCTCTAACTATAGGGGGAACCTCTTCTCCATTAACCATTTCTGTATAACACCCGGAAGATCCTTCTCAGCCTCTCCTATGAAGATTGTATCGACGAAACTAGGCCTTTGATTCACGAGCTCCCAGGCTCCAGGACCTCCTACTATAACTCTGAACCTATATTTCTTCTTAAGCCTATTAATCTTCTCTCCAAGCTCCCTGAAAAATCTGGCAGTCCATGTCTCGCCTCCCCCAAAGATCATGGAGAGCTTATAGCTAACAGGATCAATCCCAAGCGGATCATGAACTGAGATTCCAACAACCTTTGCCCCCATCCTAACACCCCTCTCTATTCTTTCGGGAACCACGACCCAGGTGCTAAAGCCAGATCGGATTAAAAGGGCCTCCTATTTTCTCAGAGCATACGGAGCTATGAGAGCCCTCCCATACCTATCACTCTTGATAGGGGGAGTAAATAGCCTATCCATGAAGAATCTTGGAACTAACCTGGCTGGCATGCATGCTACGTATCCCAGTACGCTTGAGCCACCATAGTCTGTAAAAGACCCTCTATCAGCTGTTAAAATAACCTCAGGCCTTTCAGGAAGAGCCTGAGGCATGGCCTTACCTTATAAGATTCTCATGGGGATAGATAAACTTTTATTGCACTAAGTGTATAGTGGATACATGGCTATCATAGACGATCTGCTTGGCTTCATAGCCAAAGTGCTCTTCATATACTTCCCAGCCATGGCCGCTAACGGCGCACCCGTTATATTAAGAAAGGCACCCCAATAGATCTTGGGAAGACTTTTGTAGACAGCAAAATGGTTCTTGGCGATGGAAAAACTCATGAAGGACTATTAGTTGGGATCACGTTTGGATCTGGGGTTGGTGCTATCTATACATCTACACTCGCTAACTCCGCCTAATATTATATACTCCCGTGTCCTCTATAGTGCCTTACTAGGAGACTTTATAGGTGTATTTATAAAAAGGAGACCCGGAATACCTAGGGGAGCCCCCAGCACCTCTTCTAGATCAGCTTTCATTCTATCTCTTTACTAACCTCCTTATAAAGATCACTGGGCTAGATGTTAGCATAAACAGCATAATAGGAGCATTAGGAATTTATATTTGGCCCCCTGACTGTATTCATACTCCATATAGGCACTAATTGGAGCATATAGACTAGGGATAAAGAGTGTTCCATGTTAGGCCGATATAGATTTATCCCCAGCCTCGAGAAGCAGGGTTTCTATTGCCTGATCCCAGGCGATATTTCTTCGAGCAGGGGATATTAGTCTCCGCTGTTTTGTGTTGCTATTTAGCATTTAACTCCATATTTTCTTAGTTAATTCTATTCTATAGCCTAGTGTATATGCTATATTTGATACTGCATCTAGATTATCTATGATCCTTTTTCCCATATATTTACGGCCTTATATATACTCTCCCATTCCTATGCCTGATCCCATATATTGGTATGCCTGGCTAGTATATTCCTCAGAAACTATCTCTTACTCCTATGCTATATCCCCCAGCATTTACCATCCGTAGGCTATTTTCCTAATATGATCTCTATTAACATTTACCTAGCTACTGACCTCCTCACCGCCCTAAAGGGCGAGACTTATGATTGTAAGAGTTATGATAAGATATCGGATTTCCATACATAAAGTATAAGAGTAGATCATAAATGTTATGAGCATACAAAACCCCCATATCTCGCATCTACGTTGCTGGGAGAATCGTAAGCAACAAGCACCCCATATTCTGAGTATTTGTATTTATAGTAATATGGGTAACCTTCAGCGCCTATCTCCAGGCACCATCGATAGCTAAGCAGGTGGGTAGAGAGATATATGGAGAAGTACTACTTCCTATAAGTTTCATCATTCTCTATGTACGCTATTGTAGTGTCGCTAGTGTCTTCATATATAACCCTTGTCTCATCTATATATTGTTATGTTTCAAGTATACCATATCTAATAAGGTCTAATAAGGTTGAGAATCTGAGCATGTGGCGATATATATTATCCCTCTGTGCTGGGGGTCTAATTCTGTTCCTAATCTTAGGTAGGATAATAGGGCGCTCCTAACCTCCCCATTATTCTCATATAGTGGCCTAGGGATAGAGGCGCACTCACAGCTAGCTTCCATAGCAACCCTGTCGAGGGCTATATTAATTGTAGGTCTCTTTATAACATCTCTATCGCTCCTCTTATCGCTGCTATCAATAAAAATATCGAGACTATCTAATATAAAGATGATCTCATTGGTACTCCCCATAATAGCTATGTTCAGCTACTTTGTGTACCTACTACTAGACTATAGAGATCCACTTGCAATATATTAACCGGTTCGCCTCATCGATGCTACTAGCAGGAGAAACCATACTATGGCTCCGAACTACCGGTATCATATATGGCATCCTTCTCTCTGTCAGAGCAACCACGAGATAAACAAGGATATATACACAGCTGTTGATAGAGCCTATAGATGGAAGATCCTTGCGGAAAATCTGCAGAAAAAATACTCCTCTCCAAAGTATCCGGCTTGGAGGAGGAGAAAAGCTATACATAATAGGATTAGATCCTTTCATAGAAAGGCTAGGAATGTTCTTGAGGACTGGGCTAGGAAGGCACCGCTTAAGATAGCTAGGCTAGCTGTGAAGCTTCAACATGCATTAGCTAGAGAAGATCTAACAGGGCTCATAGAAGCACTTAGGAAATTACCTAAAGATCATAGGGTGAAGCTGATCATAATGGGATATTCTAGGCTTGTTAAGTGGATCGATTGGCAAGCCATGAAGCACGGAGCACCAATAGTTATAGTAGATCCCAGGGAGACATCAAGCGAATGCCCACAATGCGAATCAAAGCTTGAGGAGAACGGATATAGAATATTAAGATGCCCAAGATGCGGCTTCGAAGCAGATAGAGATGTTATAGGAAAGCTAAACATTAGGAAGAGGGCTCTGAAGATGCTGGGGATCAAAGTAATTCCTGGGGGAGTTCTGGCCCCCCACTGCCTTTCAGATGATAGATGTAAACCCGAATAGATGGGTGAACCAATGAACAGCTAAAGATATATTAGGATTGAAAGCATTATGACAGTAAGACCACAAACCCTCCCGCATCAGCGGGTGGGGTGGAGATTGAAAGGGGAGGAGGTCAGGGTGGAAGACCTGCTTTTAAGTTTCATGTTGTAAACTATATTTGAAGAGCATAAATGGTGGGATCATCAGGGTCTATATAGAGACGTATGGATGTACTCTGAACCAGGCTGACTCGATGGTAATGAGGGGATATCTAGAGGAGGCTGGGCTCGGCTTTGTGGATAGTGCTGAGGAAGCTGATGTGATTGTTGTTAACACATGTGTTGTTAGGAAGGATACGGAGGAGAAGATGATCAAGAGGCTCTCTGAGATCGAGAGGCTCTACTCAAGCACCAAGAAGATTGTTGTCGCAGGCTGCATGGTTTCGTCACTGCCAGCTACTGTGAGGAGGGTTGCTCCAAGCGCCTCCCTAGTCACGCCCCAAGCTGTTGATAGGATAGTTGATGCGGTTCTATCCAGGGAGAGGGTTGAGTATATAGGTGGGATAAGGAGTGTTGATAGGATACCCCTTCCGAGGGGTAGGGGGGTTATAGCGCCTGTACCCATCTCCGAGGGCTGTTTAAGCGAGTGCTCCTTCTGCATAACCAAGATCTCTAGGGGCAGGGTTAGGAGCTACCCCCCAAGGGTTATTGTTAACGTCGTTAAGGAGCTTGTCTCCAGAGGCTATAAAGAGATAGAGCTAGCATCCCAGGACTCTGCCGTCTATGGCTTCGACATAGGTAGGGGCTTCCTACTACCAGATCTTATATTGAAGGTTGCCGAGATAGAAGGGGACTTCATGGTAAGGGTTGGTATGATGAACCCCCAGTGGCTCTGGAAGATCCTCGACGACTTGATAGAGGCAATCAAGCACCCCAAGGTATATAAGTTCCTCCACATACCGGTTCAGAGCGGTGACAACAGGGTTCTCAGGATAATGAGGAGAGGCTACACGGTAGAGGAGTTTGAGGAAATGATCTCGGAAATAAGGATGAAGATACCGGAGATAACAATAGCAACGGACATAATAGTAGGCCACCCAGGAGAAGATGAGGAAGCATTCAAAAACACGCTCGCACTAATGGAGAGAGCCAGTTTCGACAGGGTACACCTAGCACAATACAGCATAAGACCACTAACAGAGGCTGCAGCAATGCCCCAGATCCCAGAACATATCAAGAAAAGAAGATCCATAGAAGCCCAAAAGCTACAGGAAAAAATAGGACTCGAAATACATAGAGAATATATAGGCAAGAGAGTTAGGGTTCTAACAACAGAAAAAGGGCTTAGAGAAGGAACAACCATAGCGAGGACAACAAGCTATAGACAAGTTGTGATTAGGAAGGAAATACCACTTGGAATATGGATCGATGCTGAGATAGAAGACGCCACATTCTTCGATTTAAGGGGTTCTACACTAAACTACTAACAATCAACACATTTAATACTGATAAATCTATTCCTCCTAAAAACCATTACTAAACTAAAATATAACCTCAAAGAGGCCTCCTAAGGAAAATCCTTCCTCAAATCCGCAGCAGAACTTCTAAAGAACTAAGAAGCGTAAATTATATGTTCTACTCTAAATTCTACAATAGATCTTCGCAAGATCTAGTGAAAATAGCCCAAAGATCTATACAGTACTCTCTTAATTCCATAGTAGATCTTCTCAGCCCTACTATCGCTGTCTCAACAGCTGGCTCTGGATCTGTATCCTGCGGGTTGGAAGATCTAATGTAAAATTGATACACTTTGAACGCGGGATTTAGGTTCTGACCTCCTCCCCGCCTTGAAAGGGCTGGGGTTCCCGCCCTCTTACCGGCGGATCATAGGTTCCCCCCATCTATTCGGGTTTACATCTATCATCTGAAAGGCAGTGGGGGGCCAGAACTCCCCCAGGAGCCCATCATCCCGGGCTCCAAAGATTAAAACCTAATAGGCCTATAAATCTTCATCCCCGCCCTAAAGGACGAGGCTTTCAGATTGTAAAAATGAATGATGTGAACGCTTATGAAGACCGAGACAGCACCGTTAGGGTCTTGCCACAGGTTTCCTAACATGAGGATCCGTGTTTAGAGGAAATTGAACTGTGCTGCTTAACACAGATTAGGCTATGATGGCTGTAGCGATTCATATATTAGAACAGCTTATCCAAGACCTATGGATCGGCTTTAAACCGCAGTCTAGGGCATATTTCTCCGTTTAAAATCCTATGACTTCTCGATCCTCTACTCCTTATCGTATGTCCTCAATCTTGGTCCAAGGTTTAGAGATATAGATAGATATAATATCTGGTTTATCTAAGATCTGAATGGTGTTTCTGTGACAAGGGTTAGGGGTCTCATAAGGTTTGGCAAGTGGTCCCTTAGGAGGAGGATTGATAGAAATGGCGGTAAGGGTGAGGCTGAGGGTAAGAGGAAGGGAGAGTAAATACTTGGAACTAGTAGTGCTAGCCAATGGCGGTGCCGAGAGTCCTAGGCCTCTGATAGCCATGGATCCAGAGACCGCCGCTAAAATATGCTTCAAGGGGTGGGAGGGCTTTGAGAGATATGAGGTTGTGGAGGCTTCAAGCATTAGAGAGGTAAGTATATATCCACAGGCCGTGGTGCTCGAGCTATTAGATGATGAGGGGCTCGTGCTATCATCAGTAACAGCTGATCTAGCAGTTGAAGAGGGGCTTATAGAGCCTCTAATAACTGATGTAACCATAGATGCTCTCGGAATAGAGGTAGTAAGCTTCGGTAAGGGGCTCTGGAGACATGCAAGAGACCCCCCTGGAATGGTTAGGAGAAGCGCTGTCTAGCCTCTTCAGGTCTCGAATAACGGTGGCTACAGTCCTAATGAACTGTTTTAGGTTTCATGTAGGTTTATAAGGTTGTTAGCAAGCATCTCTGTAAAGCCCCGCGATACGGATGAGGATAGAGATCTAAGAAGGGCAAATATTCGGCGCACAAAATGAGGTTTCTCCACAGCGATAAACAGGGGAATCGATAAGAGTGGATCTTTTTATTAAAGCTGTTTAAAGCGGCTAGTGAAGATTATATGGCAGGACAATGGAAACCCTCTAATGTTATGATAACAAGGGATGAGGGGTTGATCAAAAAATATCAAGCCCAAAAACCCGAACCTCTCTCCTAGATAACTGTGAGGTTCTCCTAGAGATTATAGCTTTAAGCCTCGAGTTAAGGGGGAGGATTAGCTGTAACATAGTCGTATCAGATCGAGAGAGCTTGTCGGAGATCACCTGAAGCAATAGCTAGCAATAGCATAGGTGGATCCCACTTCTCTACATGTTTTGAAATACCACTACCCATACCTAATAATATTAATGTATAGATAGACAGCAAACCCCTTATCTAATAAGCCATTTGCTATAGCTTTATAAATAGCTCGTGCGGTCCAAGATTCTTCTCCTGGGGAATATATGATTTCAGCATCAAACCTAGGTCTATCACCAAGAAACTCTATAATCAATTCACCAAAGCAGCCGATAACAACCCCCAACATCTATGTTTACAAGAACCTCAATATGATACTGAATCATAGATCTGTCAAAAAGAACAAGCCTTACCATATTGGGGATAAAAGCACTCTTTTTTCTTTCATTATCACTATATATAGCTTTCTTCTAATCAATAGCGAGTTCACTATGCTGACCTCCTCCCCCTTCAATCTCCACCCCACCCGCTGATGCGGGAGGGTTTGTGGTCTTACTGTCATAATGCTTTCAATCCTAATATATCTTTAGCTGTTCATTGGTTCACCC
>Ga0101942_100142_pt1 | contig 44768 bp, 19 predicted proteins | sample DewCreD2012metaG_4_FD_75243 | JGI IMG/M metagenome (GOLD analysis project Ga0101942, IMG submission 75243) | Hot spring sediment bacterial and archeal communities from British Columbia, Canada, to study Microbial Dark Matter (Phase II) - Dewar... ...
ACTTCGAGCCGCGCATTCGCGACAACACGCCGATGTTGCCCGCAGGCTTCGAAGCGTGGGCTGTCGGGAAAGGGGCGCTTTGCATGACCTGCCACAATACGCGGAACGGTCGCATCCAGTGGGACACGACCGATCCCGGTCGCTACACGGCTCCGCATGAATCGGCGCAGGCCGATGTCATCCTGGGGAAGAATTCCTTCTTCCTGAACGACACGCTGAACGGTGCTTCTCCCCATGCCCTCTTCACGAGCGACAGCTGCGTGACGTGCCACCTGACATTCGGCAAGAACGGGCATACGTTCCAAGCCTCCGAAACCGTGTGCGTGAATTGCCACGGCCCGTCCATGACGATCGCGTTCGTGCAGGAGCCGATCGAGACGTTGCTCGAACAGGTCAAGGCCGCGATCGAGCGGCGCGTCCTGGCCGTTCGCGATCAGATCGGCGTCGTTCGCAAGTGGGATCCGGCGACCGATCAATACACGGAGAACTTCCCACTCGATGGCAAGCAGATCACGAAGGTCGCCGAGATTCTGAGCATTCACGGGCAGATCAGCTTCCGCTTCACGTTGGCCGATGGGACGGAAGTGTACGCGCAAGTCGGGGAGATTCGGGATCAGCGTGACGGACGGCGCATCTTCGCGACTTCGGATCCGATCATCCGCGCGTGCTGGAACTATCTCCTGATCGAGCATGACGGGAGCTTGGGCGTGCACAATCCGAGCTTCGCGCGAGATGTCCTCACGGCCACGTTGAGAGCCTTGCGGTGAACACACGTTCTGGCGCGACCTCGTGGGGCGCGCCAAGAAATGAGGAGCGCGGGGGAGTTTGGGCTTCCCCCGCGCTCTCATCTTCTCCGCTCGCCCGCGATCAGCGCATCTCCCATCGAAAGCGATGGACGGCCTGGCCTGTGTACATGCCCTTGAGTCGCCGGACCATCGCGATGCGCTCCTCGACGAGGCGATCGGCCGCTTGGAACGTGGGAATCTTCTCCCGTCGAGAGATGTCAAAGACGCGACGCAGATTGTAATAGATGCCGCGCGTCATCCGAAGCGCGCGCTCGCGATCGTATCCCTCCAGCTCGACGTAGACGTTGATCAGTCCACCGGCATTGATCACGTAATCTGGGGCATAGAGAATGCCTCGACGGTGCAGCTCCACGCCGTGCCGATCCTCTTCGAGCTGATTGTTCGCCGCGCCGGCGACGATCTTGAATTTCATCCGGGGGATCGTCTGATCGTTCAGGACGGCGCCGAGCGCACAGGGGGCGAAGATGTCGGCGTCCACGTCGTAGATCTCCTCCGGGCTGACGATCTCGATCTTCAGTTCGCTTCGCGCCCGTTCTACCTTCTCCGGATCGATATCCGCGCCGATGACGTGAACGCCCTCCTCGATGAGCCGCGCGGCGAGGTTGAAGCCGACGTGCCCGAGTCCTTGGACGGCGACGCTCAAACCTTTGAGGGAATCCCGACCGAGCTTCTCCTGCACGCAGGCTTGCAAACCCTGCACTACGCCGAAGGCCGTGACGGGGGCCGGATCTCCCCCGCCGCCATGCGCGGGCGAGAGGCCGGAGACATATCGCGTCTCCATGTACATGTATTCGATGTCGTTGACGTCTATGCCGACGTCCTCGCCGGTGATGAAGCGTCCCTTCAAGCTCTCGACGAAGCGGCCGAAGGCGCGAAAGAGCGCTTCGGACTTGTCCTTCTTCGGATCGCCGATGATGACGGCTTTCCCTCCGCCGAGATTGAGGCCAGCGGCCGCCGCCTTGTACGTCATCGCCCGCGAGAGCCGGAGCACATCCAGCAAGGCCTCTTCCTCCGTCTTGTACGGCCACATTCGAGTGCCGCCCAGGGCTGGTCCGAGCGTCGTATCGTGAATGGCGATGATCGCCCGCAGTCCGACGTCCTTGTTCTGGCAGAAGATGACCTCCTCGTGCCCGTACTCTTCCATTTTCGCCAATGGGGTCATAATCCCTCCCTCCTCTGTGATGGGTTTCCGGCCAGATTATATCCGACTTGGAGCCCGCGCTCATATCCGGCCTCGAAGGCCAGCAGGTTCAACTCGATGGCGCTCTTCGGGAGCGAGGAGCGCAAGGCCTCTTTCATTCCTGACGAGGAGACGATGGGCGCGAGCGCGCAGAGGAAACCGAGCATGACGATATTGGCGACGATGCGATGGCCCAGCTCTTCCGCGATCTTCGTCGCCGAGATGGCATGAAGGCGCACGCCGTCCCCGTCCGGGCGCGCGACGTCCGTATCGAGAGCGACCAAATCTCGTTCGATGAGCAAGAGTCCGCCCGGTTTCACCTCGGCGGCGAATCTCGTATACGCCTCCTGGGACATGGCGATCAGCACGTCGGGTTCGGTGACGTATGGGTAGTAGATCGGCTCATCGGCGATGATGACCTGACTGGCGCAGGCGCTCCCGCGGGCTTCCGGCCCGTAGGATTGCACCATCGTCGCATGGCGCCGATCGTAGACGGCTGCCGCTTTGCCGAGGAGATACCCGGCTAAGATGATCCCTTGTCCCCCGAATCCGGCGATCTTCACCTCCCATCGGCTCATGACTCGACCTCCTTGGCTTCTATCTCCTCGCTCACTTTCTCGGCATACGGTTCGATGAAGAACGTCGCCAATTGCTTTCGCATGCGCTCATGGTAGGTCGGGCGCTCGATGTCCACGAACTTCCCGAGGAGGAGTTTCCCTCCCATTTCGATCTCCGCTTCGGCCGGATTCGCTCCGTGGCGGATCTCGCTTTGCGCTTTGAAATAACGCATCATCTCCAGAGCTTCGCCCAGCTTATTCCGACGCAGGTACCCGGTCGGGCAGGGGGAGAGGACTTCCACGAAGCTGAAGCCCTTTTTGGCGATGGCCTCTTGAAAAGCCGTGATCAAGCGTCGGACATGAAACACGGTCCAGCGGGCGACGTAGACGGCGCCGCTGGCCGCCGCAAGAGCCGGGAGATTGAAGGGCGGCTCGAAATTACCGTAGGGCGTCGTCGTGCTGCGGGCCGAAAGGGGCGTCGTCGGGCCGAATTGGCCGCCCGTCATGCCGTAGATGAAGTTGTTCACGCAGATGACGGTCAGGTCGAGATTGCGGCGCGCGGCGTGGATGAAGTGATTCCCGCCGATGGCCGCCAGATCCCCATCGCCACTGAAGACGATCACCGTCAGATCGGGATTCGCGAGCTTCAATCCCGTCGCGAAGGGGATCGCGCGCCCATGCGTCGTATGAAATCCATCGAGCCGCACATATCCGGCGACGCGTGCCGAGCAGCCGATGCCCGAGACGACGACCACGCGATCCAGCGGCCGTCCCAGCTCTTCCAGCGCGAGCACCAGGCAGCGCATGGCGATGCCGATGCCGCATCCCGGACACCAGATGTGTGGCAGCCGATCCGCTCGAAGGAGATGATCCAAAGGATGCTGCGCCTCAGTCATGGAAAGCCTCCTCAATGCTCGCGAGGATCTCACGGGGATCGTGGACGGCACCTCCGGGCCGCAGGACGGGGATCGTGCGCGCGCGCCCATTCGCACATCGTTCGACTTCTCGGACGATCTGTCCGAGATTGAGTTCCGGGACGATGAAGGCGCGCACGCGAGTCGCCAGATCGCGAAGGCGTTCCTCCGGGAATGGCCAGACGGTGATCAACCGCAGCCATCCCACTCGACGTCCGGCCGCGCGCGCCAATTCCATCGCTCGATAGGCGACGCGCGCCGAAATCCCGTAGGCCACGAGCACGACCTCGGCATCTTCGATCCCGCGCTCCTCCAGCCGAATGATGTCGCGCACGTTCCGTCGAATCTTCTCCGCGAGCCGACGCACGAGTCGCTCCTGCACTTCCGGCGACGTCGAGGGATACCCTCGCTCGTCATGCGTGAGGCCGGTGATATACACGCGATAGCCCTCGCCCGCTGCGACCATCGGCGGCACCAGGTCCTCATCCGGGAGGTATGGGAGATACGCGTCGCGCGGGCCCGCGAATTTCTTCCGATTCACGATCGGAATCTCCTCCTCCGGGGGGATGATCACGCGCTCGGTGATGTGACCAATGACGGCATCGCTCAGGAGCAAAACGGGCAGGCGATATTTCTCCGAGAGATTGAACGCCGCGATCGTCAGATCGAACATCTCCTGCGCGGAACTCGGCGCGAGGACGATCGTCTCATAATCGCCGTGCGAGCCCCATCGGGCTTGCATCATGTCGCCTTGCCCCACGAGCGTCGGCAATCCGGTCGAAGGCCCACCGCGCTGCACGTTCACGATGACGCACGGCGTCTCGGTCATATACCCGAAGCCCAGGTTCTCCATCATGAGGCTGAAGCCGGGACCCGAAGTCGCCGTCATCGCTTTCACGCCCGCCCAGGAGGCGCCGAGCACCGCGCTCAGGGAAGCGATCTCATCCTCCATCTGGATGAACGTCCCCCCGACTTCCGGTAAGCGCTCGGCCATACGCTCGGCGATCTCCGTGGCCGGCGTGATCGGGTATCCGGCGAAGAACCGACATCCGGCGGCCAGTGCGCCCTCGGCGCACGCGACGTCTCCGTTGAAGAAATGAACGCCGGTCAAAACGGCTGGCCCTCGCTTCATGGTCCCTCCCCTTCGATCCGAACGACGTAGATGGCGAATTCCGGGCAGAGCAGCTCGCACATCTTGCAATCGGTGCATCGTTCCTCGGCGATGACCATGGGGGTGTGATAGCCCTTGCTGTTGAATCGGTCGGACATCGCCAAGACCTGCCGCGGACAGAATTCGACGCAGAACCGACAACCCTTACAACGTTCGGCGAGGAGAAAAACGCGGCCGTGCGATCGCCGCGCCGCGCGCGATGGTGTCTGAACAACCGATTCCGTGTTCATGCCCGTGGACTCCATACGCTTCGACTCTCCGAACATGCCCGGCCATCCTTGAAGAGCCCGCCGTGCCCGCGGGTTCAACCGTGCCCCTTTAGTCGCCTCCGCCGACGTCGAGGCAAAAGACCTCTTGGATCAACCGGTTCTCCTTCCATTCGTGCTCCCGTATGGCCGAGAGGAAGCGGCGGCAGGTCGCCACCCACGCGTCCATCGGTTGGCCTTCCGTTGCGCGACCGCTTGTCTGAAGGAGCTCCTCCGCCTCCCGGAGGAGCCGCTCGTGCTCGGCGCGAAGCGCCTCCACCTGCGAAGCGGCATGCGGCCAGCGACGCAGGACCTCCTCCATGAATCCTCCCTCTTCCTCCAACTCGAAGTGGCGTCGCAGATGGTCCTTGAAGACGCGCAGCTCTTCGCGCAGGGAAGCCCACGAGGAGCAGAAGGCCGCCACGTCCTCTTGCAACCGTTGCCGGAGCGCCGCGAGCCTCTGGTGCTCTTCGCGAATCTCACGCTCTAGGTCTGGCATAATCCCCCTCGTTCGCACAAACGAGCTAGCAATCGCCGTGCCATGCGGAAGCGGCCGGAGGGGCATCGGCTCCGCTCCGGGCATGCGGTTTCTTTGCAGGAGATTAGGGGGGTGAACCGTGTCCGAGGGCCTTTGAAGCGGGGCGTCGCCTGGGAAAATACCCCTGTAGTGGGTCAAAAGCCCCGATGTTCGCCTTACGCTGCGGCGGACGGACCGTCCATCGGAGGTCGGCAAGCGCTTCTTTTCGCGCGAAATAGCGCCTACTGCCGAGGTGCCGCCCGGCCGGAAAATGCGGGCCGGTACGGCGGTTGCTTGAATGATCGTTTGCCGGGCATGCCTATGTCACCAGCGCCGAAGCGAAAGAAAATCGTCCTCGTTGGGAACCCGAACGTCGGGAAATCGGCGCTCTTTCGCCATCTCACGGGACGCTACGCTCTGGTCTCCAACTATCCGGGAACGACCGTCGAGATCTCGCGTGGCCGCTTGGTCCTGGAAGGGATCGAATATGAGGTCATTGATACACCGGGGGTCACCAGCCTCATCCCTCAATCCGAGGATGAGCGCGTGGCCTGCGAAGTGTTGCTCAAAGAACAGCCGGATGTCATCGTGCAGGTCGCCGATGCGAAGAACCTTCGCCGCACACTTTGGTTGACGCTTCAACTTATCGAGCTTCGGCGGCCGATGGTGCTCGTCCTGAACATGGCGGATGAGATGCGCGAACGGGGGATCGAGATCAACGCGGAGGCCTTGGCCGAGCTCTTCGGCATCCCTGTCGTCGAAACGATCGCGACATACGGCTACGGTCTCCGTCACCTTCTGCGCGCGATCCCGCGCGCGACCGTTCCGAAGAACCCCCTCCGCGAACAACAGCGTGAGGTCCTCGGGACCTCGCCGGAGGATGCCGACCTTCCCGTGGGCTTGCTCGTCGAGTGGATGGAAGTCGGGGATGCGCGCTTTCAACGTCAGGTGGAGCAACTTTTGGGGCGCTCGCGCCTCTCCCCTGTGCGGCCTGTCTTGGAACTTTCGTCCGCGCCGAAGGGGTGCCATGGATGTTCGACCCAGCGCTCGCTCTGTCGGGCGCTCGAACACGCTCGCGCGCAGTTTTTGGAGCAGGCGGTCCTCACTCTCCGAAAGGAGGGAAGTGAGCGGCCGCGACGCGAGCTGACGCCTTCGGCCTTTCGAGTGTGGATGGGGCTGCTCTTTTGCGGCGTGGGCCTCTTGATATGGGAGGAACTCGGCGGACGCTTCTTCTGGCCGACTCCCGCCATGTGGCTCGACCAGCTCCTCTTGCGATATGTGGCCGAACCCGCGTGGGCGCTCTTGCACGCGCATCGGTTGGATCTCGTGCATCACCTCCTCTTCGGTCATCCGACCACGCCCGAGTACGGATTACTTGTTGGAGCTGTTCGCGTGCTGGTGCTTCTTGTTCCGCTTCTTGTCCCCGCCTTCGTGCTCATGCGACGCAGCGCGCGCTTCCTTCACCAATTGGGGCGATGGACGCGCCAACCGCTGACTGGCCTTCCGATTCTCGGGGTGATTTTGCTCCTCGTTTACGAGCTGGTTGGGTACACGGGAGCGCAGACGCTCGTCGGCACGTTAGAGGACATCCTCTTCGGCGGGTATCTCATCCCCTGGCTCAGATCTCTGATCCCTTCGGGCTTCCTTCACGAGCTGCTCGTAGGCCCCTATGGGCTCATCTCCATGGGGCTCACCTATGCCTTCGCCATCATTTTGCCCGTCGTGGGGACGTTCTTCCTCGCCTTCGGCGTATTAGAAGACAGCGGGTATCTGCCGCGTCTGGCGATCCTATCGGATCGGCTGCTGCGATTGATGGGACTCAATGGGAAGGCCGTCCTGCCGATGGTGCTCGGCCTCGGATGCGATACGATGGCGACGATGACCACGCGCATTTTGAACTCTCCGCGAGAGCGGCTGATTGCGACGCTTCTTCTGGCGCTCGGCATCCCTTGCTCGGCCCAGTTGGGCGTGATCCTCGGAATCGCCGCCGCCTATTCTCCTGCGGTGATGCTCACGGTGTTTGGGGTCGTCGCTTCGCAACTTGTGCTCGTTGGGTATCTCGCGGCGCGGGTGATTCCGGGCGAGCGGAGCGATTTCATTTTCGAGCTTCCGCCGCTTCGCGTCCCGATCCTGCGAAACATCCTGTTGAAAACAGGGTTGCGCTTGCGCTGGTTCCTGGGAGAGGTCGTGCCGCTCTTTTTGCTGGCGACATCGGTGCTCTTTCTCTTGGATCAGATGCGGCTTGGTGCGAGGACGGGGATCGAATGGATCGAACACGGCTTGCGTCCGCTGGTCGTCGGCTGGCTCTCTCTGCCGGCGGAGGCCGCCCGCGTGTTCGTCATGGGCTTCTTGCGACGGGATTACGGAGCCGCCGGACTGTTCGACCTGGCGCGTCAAGGCGCTTTGACGACGACGCAGGTCATCGTCGCTTTGGTCACGATCACGCTCTTTGTCCCCTGCCTGGCGAATTTCCTCATCATCGTGAGAGAGCAGGGGTGGAAACGGGCGCTCGCCATCGTCGGCTTCATCCTTCCCTTCGCCTTCGCCGTTGGGGGGATACTCGGGCGGCTCTTGAAGGCACTCGGCGTGTTCTCGTAAGAGGTGGACCATGGAGGTGGATCGGGAACTGAGCGAACTGCTCGAAGCTTTGTGGACTCTGGAGGAGCAAGGAAGGGCGCTCCCACAAGACGTCCGTCAGATCGCTCATACGGAGGTGACGGATCGGCTTCTGGAGCGCGCCGTTAGTGAAGGACTCATCGCCTGGCAGCCCTCGGGACATCTGCGCCTCACGCCGAAAGGGCACTCGGTGGCCATGCCCATCATCCGCCGACATCGGTTGGCCGAACGATTGATGTGCGACATCCTCGGCGTGGATGTGGACGAGACCGAAGCGGCCGCGTGCGAATTCGAGCATTTCATCGCGGAGGGGATCACGCGAGCGATCTGTACGCTGCTCGGCCATCCGCGCGTGTGTCCGCATGGGCGTCCGATCCCCGAAGGCGCCTGTTGCCGACAGGCTGAAGAACAGGTGAGCGCCCTCATCGTATCCTGTGATCGCTTGGCGCTCGGAGAGACGGCGCGCGTCGCCTACGTGAACACGCGCTCTCACCCCCGTCTTTTGAAGCTCTCCGCCTTGGGTATTCTGCCGGGCGTCTCCATCAAGCTCCTGCAAAAGTGGCCGAGCATCGTCCTTCAGTGCGAGGAGACGGAGATCGCCTTGGACGAAGAGACCGCTCGCGAGATCTACGTCTGGCGTTCCGGTGGGGAAGAGCAGGGGAGGGACGAGCTCCTCATCTGAAGGCACCCCTTCGCCGGATCGAAGGAGCGGCCCAAGTATCCTCGTGCGAATTATTGACAAGGGCGCCCCCATTTTGCTAAGCTACTTCCCGCAATGCTCCTCAGTAGCTCAATTGGCAGAGCGGCCGGCTGTTAACCGGCGGGTTGGAGGTTCGAGTCCTCCCTGAGGAGCCAACCTCATCAGGGATCAGAGGAGTCTGGCGACAATACCGATGCCCATGGATCTCCCCATCGGCTCGATTGACAACGGTGACCTCTTCGCGCATCGTCAGATGAGATGATAGACAAGATGAGGTGGCCACGGATGTTCTGCCTGGGAATGCTTGTGGGGATGCTCCTTGTTCTCTCTGCGCGAGGTTCCGGACCGGCTTCCATTGATCCGAAAGTCAAGACCCTTGGACGCCAGGCGCTCGCTGGAGGCGCATCGAGCCACGGGCGCGCGCCCTTTCCTCACGATGCCCAGGGATCGAGGGGAAGAGCCTCCACGACCAATCAACTGGCCAAGGAGCCTCCGGCGAACCGGGATGCCGAGGTCTTTTGGAAGTTGAAGGAGATGGAGGGATTTTCTTTCGCCTCAGGAGCGCGACCGGAGTTGGGTCCCATTCGCTTCCGGGCGCAGGTGTTGTCCGTGCGCACGATTCGCATCGGGTTGAATCCGACGCGCTTCTCAACCTCTGGAGATGTGCTCGCCGAGTTTGATCTGAGCACCCGGCAGCGGCACCGGCATATTACGCTCACGGCCACAGGTCCTTTCGTCCTCATGGGGCTATTCCCGAATCATGCGGCTCGGGTGACTCCGAATGATGAGGTCCAAACGCTTTGCGGGGGCGCGGCCAGACCGATTGCATTTGGGGGGGCAGGGGTAGAATTCTCCTTCACTGCGGCTTCGGAAGGGATCCTCGTCACGGCCCCTTGGGGGAGCTTCATGGGCCCGATGGCCCTTTGCGTGGCACCTCTGTCTGATAATGTTTTTGAGGTTGTCACCAGCTTGCGTCGCCGAAATCTCAATCGAGCGGGAAATCCGTTTGAACCGCCGCGCTATCGCGGCGTGCTGGAGATTCGCCACAGCCAGAGCTTCGCCGATGCAGAGGTACCCGCACCGTTCCCGGACGGGCCGAGTTTTCAAACCGAGGAACTCGGGCTTCGACTCATCAATGTCCTCGATCTGGAGGAGTATCTCCAGGGCGTCGTCACGAACGAAATGCCGGCATCTTTTCATCCACAGGCGTTGCGAGCGCAAGCGGTGGCTGCGCGCACATTTGCTCTGGCCAACATCGGTCGCTTTGCCGACCGTGGGTTCGATCTCGACGATTCGACCCTCTCGCAGGTCTATCGTGGCGCGATCTCCGAGCATCCTGACGGAAATGCCGCCGTTCAGGACACGCGCGGTCTCGTTGTCGTTCGAGATGGGGTTCTTGTGCCCGCGTTCTACTCGTCCTCGATGGGCGGGCATACGGAGAGCAACGAGTGGATCTTCAACTCGCCCTCGGACCAGCTTCCCGGAACGAATGCGCATCCGGCCCTGCGCGCCGTTCACGATGCAGATTTTCCTGTGCCGGTGGATCTTTCGACCGATGAGGGAGCCTTGGTGTTTTATAGCCAGACGTGGGATCATTTCGACAGTCCGGGACGAAGCGGAAATCCGCGCTACCGATGGGTGATCGGTTGTTCCGCTGCGTTCATCGCCGACCGACTGCTCAACACATATGGCGTCTCGCTTGGGCCGATCACGGCGTTGATTCCGCTGCTTCGGAGCCCGTCGGGGCGCATCGCGCGGCTACAGATCGTAGGCGAGCGCGGGATGTTCGTGTTACAGGGATGGCGATCGCTGAGGGATTTCTTCCAACTTTTCAATAGTCCGAGCGCCATCGTCCCGCGAGTGGGGGCTGATGGGGCGCTGAGTTTCGATCTCTACGGCGGCGGCTGGGGTCACAACGTCGGCATGAGCCAGTACGGCGCGCACGGTCGGGGCCGCAGCGGCCAGACGTTCCGCGAGATTCTCGCCGCTTACTACACCGGGGCGGAGGTCATCTCCATCGAAGAAGCGATCTCTCTCCGAGCGGGGAAGGCCCTCCGGTGAAATGCCTCGTCGGAGATTGGCGATCTCCGGGGATGTCGAAGGGGGATGGCTGTCGCCGATTTGGAGGAGATCTTCAACGGCGGAAGATAGACCATGACGGGACTGGACTGGCTCGTTTTGGGCGCCTATTTGGCGGCCATCGTCACCATGAGCTTCGCTTTGGCGCGAGGCCAGCGCTCGCCGGTGGATTATTTTCTGGGTGGGTGCAACATCTCCTCTTGGGCGATCGCCGGTTCGATCATGGCGACGCAGGTGAGCGCGGTGAGTTTGATCGGCGCTCCGGCCTTCGTGGCCCTCAAAGCGGGAGGCGGGCTGCGTTGGCTGCAATATGAATTCGCCGTGCCGCTGGCGATGATCGGTCTGATCGTCTTTTTCGTTCCGATCTTCCATCGTCTGCGCATCATCACGATCTACGAATACATCGAGCGGCGTTTTGGCCCGACAGCGCGATCGGCGCTCAGTGTGATTTTTCTGATCAGTCGGGGGTTGAGCACGGGCGTCAGCCTCTATGCGACTTCCATCGTGCTCTCGGTATGTCTCCGGTTGCCGCTCTCGGAGATGCTGCTGCTGGTCGGCGCGATCACGGTGCTCTATACGACGGTCGGCGGCATCAAGGCGGATATCTACTCGGATGTGCTCCAACTCCTCATTCTCGCGGTGGGAACGATGGCCGGCATCATCAGCGTGCTCTGGCTTATGGGAGACGCGCGCGAGGCGATCGCTCTGGTCAATCCCGAAAGGCTTCGGACGCTCGACTTCAAGAATCACGGACTCGGCGATGGAGAGACTTTTTCTTTCTGGCCTATGCTCATCGGCGGGGTGTTCCTTTACGTCTCTTACTATGGATGCGATCAGAGTCAGGCGCAGCGGTTGCTCACGTCCGAGACCGTGAGAGAATCGCAGCGCGCCTTGTTTTTGAACGGCCTGCTGCGATTTCCCCTGGTGCTGCTCTATTGCTTGTTCGGCGTGCTGTTGGCGGCCTTCCTGACGCACCGGCCGGACTTCGCTCGAAGGATTCCGGCTGAGCATCCCGACTATCTGGTCCCGCTCTTCATGGTCGAGTATCTGCCTTCTGGCGTCACGGGGTTGATGATGGCGGGCATTTTTGCCGCAGCCATGTCGAGTTTGGATTCGGCGCTCAACTCGATGAGCGCCGTGACGATGAGAGATTTCATTGGGCGCGGTGGGAAGCTGAACCACTTAACCGAGCGGCAATCTCTCCGATGGTCTCGACTCTGTACCGTTATCTGGGGCGTCTTCTGTACGGCCAGTGGATTTTGGATGAGTCGAGCGGAAGCGACCGTGATCGAATTGATCAACATGATCGGTTCCGCCTTCTACGGGCCGACGCTGGCCGTCTTTTTGCTCGGCTTATGGACGAAGCGCGCCACTCAACGTGGTGCGATCGCGGGCCTCATAGCGGGTGTTGCGGTGAACATCACTCTTTGGATCTTCTTTCCTTCCGTCTCTTGGCTTTGGTGGAATGCCATCGGGTGTGGCGTCGCATTCGCCATCGGTTACCTGGTGAGTCGGCTTTTTCGAGCGCCCGTCCGCGGATCCGCGCCTGAAGTGCTAGGGAGCGATCAGCGCCTTCTTTCCGATCAATCCGTCCGTCGCTGGAGTCTTTTGCTCCTTTTGGCTTTCGTGGGCATGCTGGCCGTCGCGATGCTCATCGAGGCGTTGGTGACATTCGGTTGATCGAGAGGCTTTTCCTCTCCGGTGTCCTCACGTTTTCGACCTCGGGACGAAGAGAGAAGGTGAGAGAACTCATCCAACTCGGTGGAGAACGGCCGGAGGCGAAGCTCGTTGAGGTTCTGCTTCTTGCTTCATTCGTCCTCAGAAGTGATAGCTCAGGCCGAAGACGCCGTGATGCGTGCGCAGGAGCGATTCCGCGAAGCCACCGACGACCAAGCCCCGCTGTCGCGTGCGCGTGAATTTGTACTCGCCGAGAGCGTATAAGCCTCGCCACAAGTGGAACTCCACCCCTGCACTCCATTGCCACGCGGCGCGCCCCCATTCGTATTGTTGCTGTCGCTCGCCTTCGATCGTGCTCTCGGTGTGAGGGATCGTCGGGCCGAGACCGAACCGCGCGTTCAGCAGGAGGCGGCCGCGAGGGACGTCCGCGCTTCGGAGCATTCGCGCGCGAGCGACGAGGTTAAAGAGAAGGAGATTGAGGCCATGGGAGATCGAATACTCCTGGACGATCTGACCGAGAGGAAGCTCCTGCTCAAGCCAAACGTCGCGATACCGACCCGTCACGCGAACGCGCTGCGTGGGATCGGCATAGACCTTCATGTGGATGAACTCGGCTTCGATGCCCAGAAAGGGGAGTCCTCGAATGAAGTAGCTCCCGCGGACGCCGTAATAGAGTGGCGGATCGAACGAGCGGCTATCAAGGCGCACCGCGTCGAAGGCAAGCTGCGTGTTCCGCGCCGGCTGACTGATCCTCAGCGTCGAGGAAGCGGTGCGAGCGCCGCCGAGATAAGCGGCGATGACCCATTCTTGTCGGCCCTTGGTCGGTACCTTCTGAGGATCCTGTGCTTCGGGGATGCGTCCAACGCCCTGAGCGAACGAAGCCGCAGCGACCAGTCCCATCCCCAGGAGGGCGGCGAGCCGTACAGACGCCGTTTGTGCGATGCTTCTCCTTTGGCCCATCCTTTCGATTTGACGCGCGGAGGCAGCGTCCTGCTCTCCTCCCAGTACGCGACGACACTCCCCTCACGCGCCACCGATTCCTCAGTTCGCCCCCACCTCCTCCAAAACGATACCACCAATCCTCTGTGCTTAGATTATGCTCTCGACGCGGTGCTCTGTAAAGGGATGGTTGGATGCTCACCATCTCCTCGAAAGGGATGGGCGGACCGTAGCGGACTGTGGTTATTTGGGGGCAGCGAGGCATTGGCGCATTAAGTCCGATAAGTGGCGAAGCTGAAACTTGGATGATGAGCATTTGGCCTGCAACCATCCGCTTGGGGAAGGATAAAGGGCTCAGGCTTTGTTCACTACGTTTGCGAAGGCGGACGCGTCTGCTCGCGAGCTTTGTGAGGTGAGCTTTGAGTCTGATAATGTTCGATTCCACAAGTTGTTGACGAGGACGACTGCCGCACAGGCCATCATCCTCGTCAACAGCATGGTTGAGTTTTCAAGCAGGTGACATTGCAGGCATTGGGGGTGATCGGATGCAAGTGATGCAGGCCTTCCGCTTCGAGCTGGATCCCAACTACGCGACTCGCGTGGCGTTGGCCAAGCACGTGGGAGCCGCCTGCTTTGCTTACAGTGGAAGCGAGAGCACGCTCCGCTTATGGAGATAGGATGTCTTCTCCGCTTCCGTGAGGGGAAGCGGGTGGCGTATGTTATAGAGGAGGGAGGGGATGTGATCGCCGTCAGCACGGGAGTGGTGAGCTGATGGCCGTGCTGGGGGGTGCGTAAGGGGAGGGGAATATATGGTAGCGATCGCATCTATAGCCGATTTGGTGGACTATTACCGTCGGTGTTTGGCCTTAGAGCGGCAAGGCGAGGCGAGTTTGAGCGATCAGGAATTCTTCGGCGCGCGCCGATGGCAACCGCGATTTCAACCGGTGATGGCCATCGCGGCGACGTGGGAGGAGATGCTTTCGACGCCGGCCGCTCAGAAAGGATTCCAGCAGGTGGAACGCCAGGAAGGGGCGACGCTGCTTTTCGCTTCTTGTTTGGCCGTGTTCCACGATATGGAGAGTGGCGAACGGAGGTGGGAACCCGTCGCCGGCGTCTATTGCCTTCACGACCCGCAAGGAGCGCGCGTGGATCCGGCCGATCTCTTCATCGGGCGTTCTCTTGCGGATGAGGTTGGCGCGGAGGAGCTGGCTTCTGTGCGAGCCGCGCTGGAGGAGGCCGCCCGCCGTGGTCCACTTGCTCTGGAACAAGCGGTGCAAGAGCTTCTTCGGCGCTACGGGCTTCCGATCTCGGCGGCGACGGAGCTTTCCGACGTAGTGCCGCCGGCCATCGTCGCGCGCGCGGGGTTTTGGGTTGTGGGTCAACCCTCGTATGATCGCGCACTGCTGGAGGAGCTGGAGAGACTGTGCCGATCGACGGTTTCGGGAACGGCGCTTTCATTTCTGCAGCGACCACCGGCGGTGGGCTGTCCGAAGTTCGAGGAGGTACTATTGGCGTTGGCTAATCCCATTAACCCGACATTGAGTCAAGCGATCGCCCTTGCGGCGGCGATGCGTCAACCGTTGACGGTGATCACCGGGCCGCCCGGCACGGGCAAGACGCGCGTGATCGTCGGCCTCATCATCCATCATCTGCTCGTTGGCCAATCGGTGCTTCTGGCCAGTCGCATCAATCGGGCTGTGGATGCCGCCGTGGAATTGACCGAACGCTTGATGGGAAAAGGGAGCATTCTGCGCACGGGCAATGAGCAAGCCCGGATGCAACTTACCGAGACGCTGGGGGAATTGACCGGGCGCTCGGGCTGGGGAGAAGAGGGCGAGTTGTTCGCTTCGTTGTCGAGAGATCGGGCGCGCTCCTCGATGGCCGATGAGCCACTCCTTCGTCAGGCCGGCGATGATCTCCACTCTTATGGCGAGCGCATCGTCCACCTCTGCCATCGGCTCAACCGTCAAGCGCGTCGGTTGCAGACGTTCGACATGGGACCAGAGGGCGATTGGTGGAATCGCCTCTGGTGGCGCATCCGCTGGCGGCTTCAGAAAGGCGAGCGGCGCGTGCGCGAGCTGCGCGAGGCATGGGAGGGCATGACTCGGCTCTTTGACGAACTGGAGAGGCATGTGCTCCCAGCCGCGCGCCAAGCGCGAACGATCGCCTTATGGAAGCGTTTGGGCGAGATGCAGCACCGTGGTGGATCGGTGCTCCGCGAGCTGATGACAGCGATCTCCGATCAGCGGGAGCGGCCACGGGCCTTTGAGAAAGCGGCTCGGTTGGGCTTTCCCATCGCCGTCACCACACTCTCGACGGGGCAAAACCTTCCGCTCTCGCCGGGCCTCTTCGATACTCTCATCGTGGATGAAGCTTCCTCGTGCGATCCGGCTTCGTTGCTTCCGCTGCTGTATCGGGCTCGGCGGGTTGTCATCGTGGGCGATCCGAAACAACTCGATCACGTGACGCGCGAGCGATGGACGCGGGTCATGCCGGTGCCACATTTACGCTCGGTCGGGGGAAAACCGTTCGAGGCGTCTTTCGGCGTCTCCGCCTTCGCGCTCATGCACAAGCTCGCGGATGAAGAGACCTTCTGGTTGGCCGATCATTTCCGGTGTCCGCCACCGGTCATTGCTTTCGCCAACGAAACTTTTTATGGCGGTCGGTTGCGCATTCACACCAGCGTGCAAGAGCTACCGCCGATCCTCGTGAGGCACGTGGCCGGTCGGCATCGGACGCGCGGCGTGACACGGAGTCTCACCAATGAGGCACAAGTGCGGGAAGCTTTGAACATCTTGGCCGAATGGGCGGAGCGGCATCCCGAACGGTCGCTGGGGCTCGTCGCCCCTTATCGGGCATTCGTGGACGAGGTGTTGGAGCGGTTGCACGATGATCAAGCTTTTGACGGTTTACGGAGAAGGCGCGACCAGCAACAGCTCCTCATCGGAACGGCCCATCGGTTTCAGGGCAGTGAAGTGGACTATCTGGTTTTCGCCACCGTTGCCGGAGACAATGCGACGGATCAGCAGCGTCAATGGATCGAGTTTCCGAATTTGTTCAATGTCGCGATCACGCGGGCCCGACGACAACTTTTGGTTTTGGTCAGCCCCGAGTTTGAGCACCGGTTGGTCTTGACCAAGCAGCTTCTGCGTGCGACGGCTGTCGTCTTGGGTGCGGTGGAGGTAGAGCGAAATTCTCTCGCTGATCGAGTCGTCGCGGAGTTAGAACGGCGGGGGCTCCGCTATCGGATGGGGTGTCGGTATCATGGAGATCCGGTGGATTTTCTGGAGGATCGTGAGCCGCCTCGCTGGGGGATTTTGCTTTGCTCGTGGGCGAAGGCAGCACATCTCACACCGTTGGATGCATTGGAGCTATGGGATCGTCGGCGCGCGCTCTGGCGTCGGGGGGTATCGGTGTGGGTGATCTTTCCCTTAACTCTGGATGAGCTATTCGATCACCTCATTGGTCTAACATCTCCTCGATCTTCCGGGTGGAAGTGAGAGGGCTGTTAGTGCGAAAGTTCGCCTTTGAGGAAAGCGTGCATTCGAGGTATACGCAGCTCAGGGGAGTCAAGCGGGATGAATCACCACAGAGGAGAAGGTGGCGTTAACTGGGTGTCTTTGAGTCCGATAAGAAATCTTATGAAAAGATTCACCGACTCTCCAAGCGACCAAACACCGTGAACTAACCGAGAACTCTCTTAGAACTCCCTTACAGCCAGAAGCCTCAGGAGCCTCATGTCCCGTACGCCCAAGCCGCTAGATACTCCCGTTGCTCCTCGGTCAACTCATCGATTTCGATCCCCATGGCACGCAACTTCAAGCGCGCGATTTCCTGATCGAGCTCAAGAGGAAGCGTATGGATCCCAGGCGGGATCGTTCCGCGCCGTTTCACCAGATACTCGACAGCCAGGGCTTGATTCGCGAAGCTCAGATCCATGACGGCCGGTGGATGTCCCTCAGCGGCAGCGAGGTTCACCAATCGTCCCTCGGCCAAGACCAAGAGGCGACGTCCGGTTTGGCGAACTCGATATTCCTCGACGAAGTCCCGGACCTTGCGGGGTCCATCGGCGATCTCTCGCAAGGCATCCAGGTTGATCTCTACGTCGAAATGCCCCGCATTGCAAAGAATGGCTCCATCTTTCATGGCGAGCAGGTGTTCTCGATCAATGACGTGGCGATTTCCGGTGACCGTGATGAAGATATCTCCAAGGCGCGCGGCTTCGCGAATGGGCATGACGTCGTAGCCATCCATCGCGGCCTCGATCGCGCGGATCGGATCGACTTCGGTGACGATCACACGCGCGCCCAGCCCTCGGGCTCTCATCGCGACGCCGCGCCCGCACATCCCGTAGCCGACGACGACGACGTGCTTTCCGGCCACGAGCACATTCGTCGCTCTGAGGATTCCATCCCAGGTGCTTTGCCCGGTCCCGTACCGGTTATCGAAGAGGTGCTTGGTTCGGGAGTCATTGACGGCGATCACCGGGAATCTCAGCAACCCTTCGGCCGCCATAGCGCGCAAGCGGATCACTCCCGTTGTCGTCTCTTCGGTCGTTCCGATCACCTGCTCGGCCAGGGAGGGATATTCCCGAACGAGGGCGGCTACCAGATCGGCTCCATCATCGATGAGCAGTTGGGGACTTGCGTCGAGAGCGATCTTTATGTGGCGGCGGTATGTTTCTACGGACTCGCCTTTGAAAGCGAAAACTGAGATACCGAGTTCCTTAACCAGGGCGGCGGCGACGTCATCCTGGGTGGAGAGCGGGTTTGAAGCTATCATTATCAGACGCGCGCCACCAAAGACCAGCGTCCGCGCGAGGTTCCCGCTTTCGGCCGTCACGTGCACACAGGCAGCTATCTGTATCCCCTCCAAGGGGCGCTCCCGCGCAAACCGCTCCCGAATCGCCCGTAACACGGGCATCTCCCGATCCGCCCATTCCAAACGAGCTACTCCCAGAGCCGCTAATCCCAAATCTTTGACTTCGTATCCCTTCACCCTCCTCCTCCAATGGCTTCTCGCAAGAGTTCGACCTTATCCGTCCTCTCCCAGGTGAACTCCGGCTCGTTCCTCCCGAAGTGCCCGTAGACGGCCGTCTTCCGATAAATCGGCCGCCGCAACTGCAGCGCTGTGATGATCCCGCGCGGCGTCAAGTCGAACATCTCGCGCACGATGTTGACAAGGCGCTCCTCGCTCACCTTCCCCGTCCCAAACGTGTCGATGAAAACCGAGACGGGGTCGGCGACGCCAATCGCATAAGCGAGTTGGACCAAACACCGATCTGCGATCCCCGCAGCGACAATGTTCTTCGCAATATACCGCGCCATGTAGGACGCCGAACGGTCCACCTTCGTCGGGTCCTTCCCCGAAAAGGCTCCTCCTCCATGCGGAGCCGCTCCTCCATAGGTATCCACGATGATCTTTCGCCCGGTTAATCCCGAGTCCCCCTGTGGCCCCCCAATGACGAATCGCCCAGTCGGATTCACGTAATACTTCGTCTTACTGGTGATCAACTCCTCGGGGATCGCCGCCTTCACCACATGCTCGATCACGTCCTCGCGAACCGTTCGTGCCTCCACACGATCGCTGTGCTGCGCAGCGACGACGACCGTGTCCACGTAAAGCGGACGCGCTCCTTCGTAGACGACGGTCACCTGCGACTTTCCATCCGGCCTGAGATACGGCAAAATGCCTTGCTTCCGTACCTCGGCCAGCCGCCGCGTGATGCGATGCGCCAGTTGAATCGGCAAAGGCATGAGTTCCGGCGTCTCGCAGACGGCGTAGCCGAACATCATCCCTTGGTCTCCGGCCCCTCCGGTATCCACTCCCGCCGCAATGTCTGGCGACTGCGTGGCGATCGAGACGATGACGCCGCAGGTCTCCCCATCCAAGCCGTATTTAGCGCGCGTGTATCCGATGTCGCAAATCACCTGGCGCGCCAGGCGGGCGTAATCCACCTCCGCCGTCGTCGTGATCTCTCCAGCGACAAGCACAAGCCCCGTCGTCAAAAGGACCTCACAGGCGACGCGGCCATGTTCATCCTGTCGCAAGACTTCATCCAAAACCGCATCGGCGATCTGATCAGCAACTTTATCGGGATGTCCCTCGGTCACCGATTCCGATGTGAAATACCGGATATTCGCCACTCCCATGCCTCCCCCTTTAGATTCGCAGGCGCGAGACTTTATCACACCCGCGATCGGCGTGTCAAGAAATCGCTCCATCAGGCTCGGGGGTGACAGCGCTCGTAGATCTGCCGGAGCCGCTCGTTAGTGATGTACGTGTACACCTGCGTCGTGCTCAGATCGGAATGCCCGAGCATCATCTGAACCGATCGCAGATCGGCTCCATGTTCCAGAAGGTGGGTGGCGAAGGTATGCCGCAACATGTGCGGCATGACTCGCCCCAGTCCGGCCGCGCGTCCATACCGAGCGACTAACTTCCACAACGTCTGACGCGTCAGAGGTCGTCCGCGCGGCGAGATGAAGAGCCACGGTGATGTCTTTTGCCCGAGCCATCGCTGCCGTATGGGGAGATATTTCAAGACCCACTCGATGGCCGATCGTCCAAGTGGCACCAAGCGCTCCTTGCTCCCCTTTCCCAGACAGATCACAAGGCCCTTGTCTACATCAATATCACCGAGCCGCAGGGCGACCACCTCTGAAGCTCTCAACCCCGTCGCGTAGAGGACCTCGAGGATGGCGCGATCGCGAACCCCAATATCACGAGTAACATCGGGTTGTTCAAGAAGAAGATTCATCTCATCGAGGGTGAGGAATCTCGGAAGTGTTTGCCATGATCTTGGCGTCTCAAGACTTATCGTCGGATCGCTCTTCAAGACCCCATCTAAGATCAAAAACTTGAAGAAATTTCTCAACGTCGCAATAGAGCGCGCCACGCTCTTGGCATCAAGCCCCTGCTCGCTCATCCACCGCATGAACTCTCGGACGTCTTCTCGCGAGAGGCTCAGGAGATCCTTCCGACGCTCGGCCTGAGCCCACGCCGTGGCTCGCTCCAGGTCGCGGCGATAGGCCTCGATCGTATTGGCTGAGAGCCCGCGTTCGATCCGCAGATACGTCAGGAATTCGCGCACAAGATCGCGCGGCATGGCTCACCCTCCATCTTGACTCTCTCGCTGAATCCTCTTAAATTTTTACAGCCATGAAACTCTCCGACATCGCTCGATACATCGGCGCTCGGCTCGATGGGGAAGACATCGAGATCACCGGTATCGCTCCCATCGCGGAAGCTCGGCCCGGGTAACTGACCTTCATCGCGAATCCCAAATACGCCCCCTTGATCAAGACGACGCGCGCCTCGGCCGTGATCGTCTCGGAGGACTTCGCCCCATTTCCCCTCGCCTTGCTGCGAACGCCCAACCCTTACTTCGCCTTCGCTAAGGCATTGGAGCTCTTCTATCGCGCCCCGCAGCCGGAGCCAGGGATCCATCCGACGGCCATCGTCCATCCGACGGCGAAACTCGGCGCCCACGTCAGAGTTGGCGCCTATACGATCGTCGCCGCCGAGTGCGAGATCGGCGACCACGTGACGATTTACCCTCACTGCATGATCTATCCGAACGTCCGCATCGGCGCGCACACGATCATTCACTCCCACGTCACCATTCGCGAGAACACGATCATCGGCGCCCATGTCATCATCCATAACGGAGCCCGCATCGGCACCGATGGCTTCGGATATGCCCGCGATCCCGAGGGCCGCTGGTACAAGATCCCTCAAGCCGGACGGGTGATCATCCACGATTGGGTTGAAATCGGCGCCAACACCACCATAGACCGAGCGGCCATCGGCGAGACGCTCATCGCCAGCCACGTGAAGATCGACAACTTGGTGCAAATCGGCCATGGATCGAAAGTGGGCGAGAATTCGCTGCTGTGCGCGCAGGTCGGTCTGGCGGGCAGCACGGAGATCGGACGCAACGTCATGCTGGCCGGTCAGGTCGGCGTCGCCGGTCATCTCCGCATCGGCGACAATGTGATCGCGACGGCGCAGACGGGCATTCCCTCTTCGGTCGAGGCCAATCGCGTCGTCTCCGGCTATCCGGCCATCGAGAATACGCTCTGGCGGCGCGCTTCGGTCCTCTTCGCCCGCCTGCCCGAGATGTATCGCTTGCTGCGCGAGATGAGACAGCGACTGGAACGCCTCGAACAGCGATCGGAATGAGCCATGAAGATCGAGAATCGAGCGACGGTGAACCTCAACTACCAAAAACTGATGGCCCACATCCACTCCGTTCTGGAGATCGTCCCCAAGGAGCACATGCGCGGAGTGAGCAAGCTCGTCCTGGTGGACTACATCACGGATTCGCGCGTGGATCCCCAGATGCGCCGAGAGCTGCCCGGGCTCTATCATCCGAAGATGCCCGGCTCGCCGCAAGCTTGGATGGAGATCGCTTTGAAGCCTCTGACTCCCGAAGGGTCGTTCTGGAAACGCCTCTCGGCGCGTTTGGCCCTGCGAGCCAATGTGACGGCCACGTTGCTGTCGCTCATCGCGCAGCATTACTATCTGACGCTCTCACACGGCGTCCGAAAGGACCAGTACGAACACGCCATCCGAAGCTATGTGGACCGACACCTCTCGCTCTATGCGCGAACGCGTAAGGGCCTCCGGGCCTGGTTGATCCGCCCCTTCCTCCCCTGGCTCGAACGGCTCGCCCGCTGGTTGCAAAAGAAACAGAAATCACGCTGAAACCTCCGACCGCTCGATCGCTTCGGCCACTCGGCGCAGACAATCGAGCAACTCCTCGCGGCTCACGTCGGCCTTTTTGAACCGCACCTCCAAACGGAATTCGGCCGTACGATAGCGATAGACAAAGGGCCGAGGTCGGCGCGCCTTCTTCTGGCGCCGCACGTCGTCGCGCCGCAATCCCTCGCGGCGGATGCGCTCGATGAGCGCCCGCATCTGATCCACATCCTTGAGCCGGGCGATCTGCAAGAGCACGGACTTCGACTGAATGTCGGCGCGCCGACATTCAGTCGAAGTCCGTGCTCTTGCAGATCGCCCGGCTCAAGGATGTGGATCAGATGCGGGCGCTCATCGAGCGCATCCGCCGCGAGGGATTGCGGCGCGACGACGTGCGGCGCCAGAAGAAGGCGCGCCGACCTCGGCCCTTTGTCTATCGCTATCGTACGGCCGAATTCCGTTTGGAGGTGCGGTTCAAAAAGGCCGACGTGAGCCGCGAGGAGTTGCTCGATTGTCTGCGCCGAGTGGCCGAAGCGATCGAGCGGTCGGAGGTTTCAGCGTGATTTCTGTTTCTTTTGCAACCAGCGGGCGAGCCGTTCGAGCCAGGGGAGGAAGGGGCGGATCAACCAGGCCCGGAGGCCCTTACGCGTTCGCGCATAGAGCGAGAGGTGTCGGTCCACATAGCTTCGGATGGCGTGTTCGTACTGGTCCTTTCGGACGCCGTGTGAGAGCGTCAGATAGTAATGCTGCGCGATGAGCGACAGCAACGTGGCCGTCACATTGGCTCGCAGGGCCAAACGCGCCGAGAGGCGTTTCCAGAACGACCCTTCGGGAGTCAGAGGCTTCAAAGCGATCTCCATCCAAGCTTGCGGCGAGCCGGGCATCTTCGGATGATAGAGCCCGGGCAGCTCTCGGCGCATCTGGGGATCCACGCGCGAATCCGTGATGTAGTCCACCAGGACGAGCTTGCTCACTCCGCGCATGTGCTCCTTGGGGACGATCTCCAGAACGGAGTGGATGTGGGCCATCAGTTTTTGGTAGTTGAGGTTCACCGTCGCTCGATTCTCGATCTTCATGGCTCATTCCGATCGCTGTTCGAGGCGTTCCAGTCGCTGTCTCATCTCGCGCAGCAAGCGATACATCTCGGGCAGGCGGGCGAAGAGGACCGAAGCGCGCCGCCAGAGCGTATTCTCGATGGCCGGATAGCCGGAGACGACGCGATTGGCCTCGACCGAAGAGGGAATGCCCGTCTGCGCCGTCGCGATCACATTGTCGCCGATGCGGAGATGACCGGCGACGCCGACCTGACCGGCCAGCATGACGTTGCGTCCGATCTCCGTGCTGCCCGCCAGACCGACCTGCGCGCACAGCAGCGAATTCTCGCCCACTTTCGATCCATGGCCGATTTGCACCAAGTTGTCGATCTTCACGTGGCTGGCGATGAGCGTCTCGCCGATGGCCGCTCGGTCTATGGTGGTGTTGGCGCCGATTTCAACCCAATCGTGGATGATCACCCGTCCGGCTTGAGGGATCTTGTACCAGCGGCCCTCGGGATCGCGGGCATATCCGAAGCCATCGGTGCCGATGCGGGCTCCGTTATGGATGATGACATGGGCGCCGATGATCGTGTTCTCGCGAATGGTGACGTGGGAGTGAATGATCGTGTGCGCGCCGATGCGGACGTTCGGATAGATCATGCAGTGAGGGTAAATCGTCACGTGGTCGCCGATCTCGCACTCGGCGGCGACGATCGTATAGGCGCCAACTCTGACGTGGGCGCCGAGTTTCGCCGTCGGATGGACGATGGCCGTCGGATGGATCCCTGGCTCCGGCTGCGGGGCGCGATAGAAGAGCTCCAATGCCTTAGCGAAGGCGAAGTAAGGGTTGGGCGTTCGCAGCAAGGCGAGGGGAAATGGGGCGAAGTCCTCCGAGACGATCACGGCCGAGGCGCGCGTCGTCTTGATCAAGGGGGCGTATTTGGGATTCGCGATGAAGGTCAGTTACCCGGGCCGAGCTTCCGCGATGGGAGCGATACCGGTGATCTCGATGTCTTCCCCATCGAGCCGAGCGCCGATGTATCGAGCGATGTCGGAGAGTTTCATGGCTGTAAAAATTTAAGAGGATTCAGCGAGAGAGTCAAGATGGAGGGTGAGCCATGCCGCGCGATCTTGTGCGCGAATTCCTGACGTATCTGCGGATCGAACGCGGGCTCTCAGCCAATACGATCGAGGCCTATCGCCGCGACCTGGAGCGAGCCACGGCGTGGGCTCAGGCCGAGCGTCGGAAGGATCTCCTGAGCCTCTCGCGAGAAGACGTCCGAGAGTTCATGCGGTGGATGAGCGAGCAGGGGCTTGATGCCAAGAGCGTGGCGCGCTCTATTGCGACGTTGAGAAATTTCTTCAAGTTTTTGATCTTAGATGGGGTCTTGAAGAGCGATCCGACGATAAGTCTTGAGACGCCAAGATCATGGCAAACACTTCCGAGATTCCTCACCCTCGATGAGATGAATCTTCTTCTTGAACAACCCGATGTTACTCGTGATATTGGGGTTCGCGATCGCGCCATCCTCGAGGTCCTCTACGCGACGGGGTTGAGAGCTTCAGAGGTGGTCGCCCTGCGGCTCGGTGATATTGATGTAGACAAGGGCCTTGTGATCTGTCTGGGAAAGGGGAGCAAGGAGCGCTTGGTGCCACTTGGACGATCGGCCATCGAGTGGGTCTTGAAATATCTCCCCATACGGCAGCGATGGCTCGGGCAAAAGACATCACCGTGGCTCTTCATCTCGCCGCGCGGACGACCTCTGACGCGTCAGACGTTGTGGAAGTTAGTCGCTCGGTATGGACGCGCGGCCGGACTGGGGCGAGTCATGCCGCACATGTTGCGGCATACCTTCGCCACCCACCTTCTGGAACATGGAGCCGATCTGCGATCGGTTCAGATGATGCTCGGGCATTCCGATCTGAGCACGACGCAGGTGTACACGTACATCACTAACGAGCGGCTCCGGCAGATCTACGAGCGCTGTCACCCCCGAGCCTGATGGAGCGATTTCTTGACACGCCGATCGCGGGTGTGATAAAGTCTCGCGCCTGCGAATCTAAAGGGGGAGGCATGGGAGTGGCGAATATCCGGTATTTCACATCGGAATCGGTGACCGAGGGACATCCCGATAAAGTTGCTGATCAGATCGCCGATGCGGTTTTGGATGAAGTCTTGCGACAGGATGAACATGGCCGCGTCGCCTGTGAGGTCCTTTTGACGACGGGGCTTGTGCTTGTCGCTGGAGAGATCACGACGACGGCGGAGGTGGATTACGCCCGCCTGGCGCGCCAGGTGATTTGCGACATCGGATACACGCGCGCTAAATACGGCTTGGATGGGGAGACCTGCGGCGTCATCGTCTCGATCGCCACGCAGTCGCCAGACATTGCGGCGGGAGTGGATACCGGAGGGGCCGGAGACCAAGGGATGATGTTCGGCTACGCCGTCTGCGAGACGCCGGAACTCATGCCTTTGCCGATTCAACTGGCGCATCGCATCACGCGGCGGCTGGCCGAGGTACGGAAGCAAGGCATTTTGCCGTATCTCAGGCCGGATGGAAAGTCGCAGGTGACCGTCGTCTACGAAGGAGCGCGTCCGCTTTACGTGGACACGGTCGTCGTCGCTGCGCAGCACAGCGATCGTGTGGAGGCACGAACGGTTCGCGAGGACGTGATCGAGCATGTGGTGAAGGCGGCGATCCCCGAGGAGTTGATCACCAGTAAGACGAAGTATTACGTGAATCCGACTGGGCGATTCGTCATTGGGGGGCCACAGGGGGACTCGGGATTAACCGGGCGAAAGATCATCGTGGATACCTATGGAGGAGCGGCTCCGCATGGAGGAGGAGCCTTTTCGGGGAAGGACCCGACGAAGGTGGACCGTTCGGCGTCCTACATGGCGCGGTATATTGCGAAGAACATTGTCGCTGCGGGGATCGCAGATCGGTGTTTGGTCCAACTCGCTTATGCGATTGGCGTCGCCGACCCCGTCTCGGTTTTCATCGACACGTTTGGGACGGGGAAGGTGAGCGAGGAGCGCCTTGTCAACATCGTGCGCGAGATGTTCGACTTGACGCCGCGCGGGATCATCACAGCGCTGCAGTTGCGGCGGCCGATTTATCGGAAGACGGCCGTCTACGGGCACTTCGGGAGGAACGAGCCGGAGTTCACCTGGGAGAGGACGGATAAGGTCGAACTCTTGCGAGAAGCCATTGGAGGAGGAGGGTGAAGGGATACGAAGTCAAAGATTTGGGATTAGCGGCTCTGGGAGTAGCTCGTTTGGAATGGGCGGATCGGGAGATGCCCGTGTTACGGGCGATTCGGGAGCGGTTTGCGCGGGAGCGCCCCTTGGAGGGGATACAGATAGCTGCCTGTGTGCACGTGACGGCCGAAAGCGGGAACCTCGCGCGGACGCTGGTCTTTGGTGGCGCGCGTCTGATAATGATAGCTTCAAACCCGCTCTCCACCCAGGATGACGTCGCCGCCGCCCTGGTTAAGGAACTCGGTATCTCAGTTTTCGCTTTCAAAGGCGAGTCCGTAGAAACATACCGCCGCCACATAAAGATCGCTCTCGACGCAAGTCCCCAACTGCTCATCGATGATGGAGCCGATCTGGTAGCCGCCCTCGTTCGGGAATATCCCTCCCTGGCCGAGCAGGTGATCGGAACGACCGAAGAGACGACAACGGGAGTGATCCGCTTGCGCGCTATGGCGGCCGAAGGGTTGCTGAGATTCCCGGTGATCGCCGTCAATGACTCCCGAACCAAGCACCTCTTCGATAACCGGTACGGGACCGGGCAAAGCACCTGGGATGGAATCCTCAGAGCGACGAATGTGCTCGTGGCCGGAAAGCACGTCGTCGTCGTCGGCTACGGGATGTGCGGGCGCGGCGTCGCGATGAGAGCCCGAGGGCTGGGCGCGCGTGTGATCGTCACCGAAGTCGATCCGATCCGCGCGATCGAGGCCGCGATGGATGGCTACGACGTCATGCCCATTCGCGAAGCCGCGCGCCTTGGAGATATCTTCATCACGGTCACCGGAAATCGCCACGTCATTGATCGAGAACACCTGCTCGCCATGAAAGATGGAGCCATTCTTTGCAATGCGGGGCATTTCGACGTAGAGATCAACCTGGATGCCTTGCGAGAGATCGCCGATGGACCCCGCAAGGTCCGGGACTTCGTCGAGGAATATCGAGTTCGCCAAACCGGACGTCGCCTCTTGGTCTTGGCCGAGGGACGATTGGTGAACCTCGCTGCCGCTGAGGGACATCCACCGGCCGTCATGGATCTGAGCTTCGCGAATCAAGCCCTGGCTGTCGAGTATCTGGTGAAACGGCGCGGAACGATCCCGCCTGGGATCCATACGCTTCCTCTTGAGCTCGATCAGGAAATCGCGCGCTTGAAGTTGCGTGCCATGGGGATCGAAATCGATGAGTTGACCGAGGAGCAACGGGAGTATCTAGCGGCTTGGGCGTACGGGACATGAGGCTCCTGAGGCTTCTGGCTGTAAGGGAGTTCTAAGAGAGTTCTCGGTTAGTTCACGGTGTTTGGTCGCTTGGAGAGTCGGTGAATCTTTTCATAAGATTTCTTATCGGACTCAAAGACACCCAGTTAACGCCACCTTCTCCTCTGTGGTGATTCATCCCGCTTGACTCCCCTGAGCTGCGTATACCTCGAATGCACGCTTTCCTCAAAGGCGAACTTTCGCACTAACAGCCCTCTCACTTCCACCCGGAAGATCGAGGAGATGTTAGACCAATGAGGTGATCGAATAGCTCATCCAGAGTTAAGGGAAAGATCACCCACACCGATACCCCCCGACGCCAGAGCGCGCGCCGACGATCCCATAGCTCCAATGCATCCAACGGTGTGAGATGTGCTGCCTTCGCCCACGAGCAAAGCAAAATCCCCCAGCGAGGCGGCTCACGATCCTCCAGAAAATCCACCGGATCTCCATGATACCGACACCCCATCCGATAGCGGAGCCCCCGCCGTTCTAACTCCGCGACGACTCGATCAGCGAGAGAATTTCGCTCTACCTCCACCGCACCCAAGACGACAGCCGTCGCACGCAGAAGCTGCTTGGTCAAGACCAACCGGTGCTCAAACTCGGGGCTGACCAAAACCAAAAGTTGTCGTCGGGCCCGCGTGATCGCGACATTGAACAAATTCGGAAACTCGATCCATTGACGCTGCTGATCCGTCGCATTGTCTCCGGCAACGGTGGCGAAAACCAGATAGTCCACTTCACTGCCCTGAAACCGATGGGCCGTTCCGATGAGGAGCTGTTGCTGGTCGCGCCTTCTCCGTAAACCGTCAAAAGCTTGATCATCGTGCAACCGCTCCAACACCTCGTCCACGAATGCCCGATAAGGGGCGACGAGCCCCAGCGACCGTTCGGGATGCCGCTCCGCCCATTCGGCCAAGATGTTCAAAGCTTCCCGCACTTGTGCCTCATTGGTGAGACTCCGTGTCACGCCGCGCGTCCGATGCCGACCGGCCACGTGCCTCACGAGGATCGGCGGTAGCTCTTGCACGCTGGTGTGAATGCGCAACCGACCGCCATAAAAAGTTTCGTTGGCGAAAGCAATGACCGGTGGCGGACACCGGAAATGATCGGCCAACCAGAAGGTCTCTTCATCCGCGAGCTTGTGCATGAGCGCGAAGGCGGAGACGCCGAAAGACGCCTCGAACGGTTTTCCCCCGACCGAGCGTAAATGTGGCACCGGCATGACCCGCGTCCATCGCTCGCGCGTCACGTGATCGAGTTGTTTCGGATCGCCCACGATGACAACCCGCCGAGCCCGATACAGCAGCGGAAGCAACGAAGCCGGATCGCACGAGGAAGCTTCATCCACGATGAGAGTATCGAAGAGGCCCGGCGAGAGCGGAAGGTTTTGCCCCGTCGAGAGTGTGGTGACGGCGATGGGAAAGCCCAACCGAGCCGCTTTCTCAAAGGCCCGTGGCCGCTCCCGCTGATCGGAGATCGCTGTCATCAGCTCGCGGAGCACCGATCCACCACGGTGCTGCATCTCGCCCAAACGCTTCCATAAGGCGATCGTTCGCGCTTGGCGCGCGGCTGGGAGCACATGCCTCTCCAGTTCGTCAAAGAGCCGAGTCATGCCCTCCCATGCCTCGCGCAGCTCGCGCACGCGCCGCTCGCCTTTCTGAAGCCGCCAGCGGATGCGCCACCAGAGGCGATTCCACCAATCGCCCTCTGGTCCCATGTCGAACGTCTGCAACCGACGCGCTTGACGGTTGAGCCGATGGCAGAGGTGGACGATGCGCTCGCCATAAGAGTGGAGATCATCGCCGGCCTGACGAAGGAGTGGCTCATCGGCCATCGAGGAGCGCGCCCGATCTCTCGACAACGAAGCGAACAACTCGCCCTCTTCTCCCCAGCCCGAGCGCCCGGTCAATTCCCCCAGCGTCTCGGTAAGTTGCATCCGGGCTTGCTCATTGCCCGTGCGCAGAATGCTCCCTTTTCCCATCAAGCGTTCGGTCAATTCCACGGCGGCATCCACAGCCCGATTGATGCGACTGGCCAGAAGCACCGATTGGCCAACGAGCAGATGATGGATGATGAGGCCGACGATCACGCGCGTCTTGCCCGTGCCGGGCGGCCCGGTGATCACCGTCAACGGTTGACGCATCGCCGCCGCAAGGGCGATCGCTTGACTCAATGTCGGGTTAATGGGATTAGCCAACGCCAATAGTACCTCCTCGAACTTCGGACAGCCCACCGCCGGTGGTCGCTGCAGAAATGAAAGCGCCGTTCCCGAAACCGTCGATCGGCACAGTCTCTCCAGCTCCTCCAGCAGTGCGCGATCATACGAGGGTTGACCCACAACCCAAAACCCCGCGCGCGCGACGATGGCCGGCGGCACTACGTCGGAAAGCTCCGTCGCCGCCGAGATCGGAAGCCCGTAGCGCCGAAGAAGCTCTTGCACCGCTTGTTCCAGAGCAAGTGGACCACGGCGGGCGGCCTCCTCCAGCGCGGCTCGCACAGAAGCCAGCTCCTCCGCGCCAACCTCATCCGCAAGAGAACGCCCGATGAAGAGATCGGCCGGATCCACGCGCGCTCCTTGCGGGTCGTGAAGGCAATAGACGCCGGCGACGGGTTCCCACCTCCGTTCGCCACTCTCCATATCGTGGAACACGGCCAAACAAGAAGCGAAAAGCAGCGTCGCCCCTTCCTGGCGTTCCACCTGCTGGAATCCTTTCTGAGCGGCCGGCGTCGAAAGCATCTCCTCCCACGTCGCCGCGATGGCCATCACCGGTTGAAATCGCGGTTGCCATCGGCGCGCGCCGAAGAATTCCTGATCGCTCAAACTCGCCTCGCCTTGCCGCTCTAAGGCCAAACACCGACGGTAATAGTCCACCAAATCGGCTATAGATGCGATCGCTACCATATATTCCCCTCCCCTTACGCACCCCCCAGCACGGCCATCAGCTCACCACTCCCGTGCTGACGGCGATCACATCCCCTCCCTCCTCTATAACATACGCCACCCGCTTCCCCTCACGGAAGCGGAGAAGACATCCTATCTCCATAAGCGGAGCGTGCTCTCGCTTCCACTGTAAGCAAAGCAGGCGGCTCCCACGTGCTTGGCCAACGCCACGCGAGTCGCGTAGTTGGGATCCAGCTCGAAGCGGAAGGCCTGCATCACTTGCATCCGATCACCCCCAATGCCTGCAATGTCACCTGCTTGAAAACTCAACCATGCTGTTGACGAGGATGATGGCCTGTGCGGCAGTCGTCCTCGTCAACAACTTGTGGAATCGAACATTATCAGACTCAAAGCTCACCTCACAAAGCTCGCGAGCAGACGCGTCCGCCTTCGCAAACGTAGTGAACAAAGCCTGAGCCCTTTATCCTTCCCCAAGCGGATGGTTGCAGGCCAAATGCTCATCATCCAAGTTTCAGCTTCGCCACTTATCGGACTTAATGCGCCAATGCCTCGCTGCCCCCAAATAACCACAGTCCGCTACGGTCCGCCCATCCCTTTCGAGGAGATGGTGAGCATCCAACCATCCCTTTACAGAGCACCGCGTCGAGAGCATAATCTAAGCACAGAGGATTGGTGGTATCGTTTTGGAGGAGGTGGGGGCGAACTGAGGAATCGGTGGCGCGTGAGGGGAGTGTCGTCGCGTACTGGGAGGAGAGCAGGACGCTGCCTCCGCGCGTCAAATCGAAAGGATGGGCCAAAGGAGAAGCATCGCACAAACGGCGTCTGTACGGCTCGCCGCCCTCCTGGGGATGGGACTGGTCGCTGCGGCTTCGTTCGCTCAGGGCGTTGGACGCATCCCCGAAGCACAGGATCCTCAGAAGGTACCGACCAAGGGCCGACAAGAATGGGTCATCGCCGCTTATCTCGGCGGCGCTCGCACCGCTTCCTCGACGCTGAGGATCAGTCAGCCGGCGCGGAACACGCAGCTTGCCTTCGACGCGGTGCGCCTTGATAGCCGCTCGTTCGATCCGCCACTCTATTACGGCGTCCGCGGGAGCTACTTCATTCGAGGACTCCCCTTTCTGGGCATCGAAGCCGAGTTCATCCACATGAAGGTCTATGCCGATCCCACGCAGCGCGTTCGCGTGACGGGTCGGTATCGCGACGTTTGGCTTGAGCAGGAGCTTCCTCTCGGTCAGATCGTCCAGGAGTATTCGATCTCCCATGGCCTCAATCTCCTTCTCTTTAACCTCGTCGCTCGCGCGCGAATGCTCCGAAGCGCGGACGTCCCTCGCGGCCGCCTCCTGCTGAACGCGCGGTTCGGTCTCGGCCCGACGATCCCTCACACCGAGAGCACGATCGAAGGCGAGCGACAGCAACAATACGAATGGGGGCGCGCCGCGTGGCAATGGAGTGCAGGGGTGGAGTTCCACTTGTGGCGAGGCTTATACGCTCTCGGCGAGTACAAATTCACGCGCACGCGACAGCGGGGCTTGGTCGTCGGTGGCTTCGCGGAATCGCTCCTGCGCACGCATCACGGCGTCTTCGGCCTGAGCTATCACTTCTGAGGACGAATGAAGCAAGAAGCAGAACCTCAACGAGCTTCGCCTCCGGCCGTTCTCCACCGAGTTGGATGAGTTCTCTCACCTTCTCTCTTCGTCCCGAGGTCGAAAACGTGAGGACACCGGAGAGGAAAAGCCTCTCGATCAACCGAATGTCACCAACGCCTCGATGAGCATCGCGACGGCCAGCATGCCCACGAAAGCCAAAAGGAGCAAAAGACTCCAGCGACGGACGGATTGATCGGAAAGAAGGCGCTGATCGCTCCCTAGCACTTCAGGCGCGGATCCGCGGACGGGCGCTCGAAAAAGCCGACTCACCAGGTAACCGATGGCGAATGCGACGCCACACCCGATGGCATTCCACCAAAGCCAAGAGACGGAAGGAAAGAAGATCCAAAGAGTGATGTTCACCGCAACACCCGCTATGAGGCCCGCGATCGCACCACGTTGAGTGGCGCGCTTCGTCCATAAGCCGAGCAAAAAGACGGCCAGCGTCGGCCCGTAGAAGGCGGAACCGATCATGTTGATCAATTCGATCACGGTCGCTTCCGCTCGACTCATCCAAAATCCACTGGCCGTACAGAAGACGCCCCAGATAACGGTACAGAGTCGAGACCATCGGAGAGATTGCCGCTCGGTTAAGTGGTTCAGCTTCCCACCGCGCCCAATGAAATCTCTCATCGTCACGGCGCTCATCGAGTTGAGCGCCGAATCCAAACTCGACATGGCTGCGGCAAAAATGCCCGCCATCATCAACCCCGTGACGCCAGAAGGCAGATACTCGACCATGAAGAGCGGGACCAGATAGTCGGGATGCTCAGCCGGAATCCTTCGAGCGAAGTCCGGCCGGTGCGTCAGGAAGGCCGCCAACAGCACGCCGAACAAGCAATAGAGCAGCACCAGGGGAAATCGCAGCAGGCCGTTCAAAAACAAGGCGCGCTGCGATTCTCTCACGGTCTCGGACGTGAGCAACCGCTGCGCCTGACTCTGATCGCATCCATAGTAAGAGACGTAAAGGAACACCCCGCCGATGAGCATAGGCCAGAAAGAAAAAGTCTCTCCATCGCCGAGTCCGTGATTCTTGAAGTCGAGCGTCCGAAGCCTTTCGGGATTGACCAGAGCGATCGCCTCGCGCGCGTCTCCCATAAGCCAGAGCACGCTGATGATGCCGGCCATCGTTCCCACCGCGAGAATGAGGAGTTGGAGCACATCCGAGTAGATATCCGCCTTGATGCCGCCGACCGTCGTATAGAGCACCGTGATCGCGCCGACCAGCAGCAGCATCTCCGAGAGCGGCAACCGGAGACATACCGAGAGCACGATGGAAGTCGCATAGAGGCTGACGCCCGTGCTCAACCCCCGACTGATCAGAAAAATCACACTGAGCGCCGATCGCGCTGTCGGGCCAAAACGCCGCTCGATGTATTCGTAGATCGTGATGATGCGCAGACGATGGAAGATCGGAACGAAAAAGACGATCAGACCGATCATCGCCAGCGGCACGGCGAATTCATATTGCAGCCAACGCAGCCCGCCTCCCGCTTTGAGGGCCACGAAGGCCGGAGCGCCGATCAAACTCACCGCGCTCACCTGCGTCGCCATGATCGAACCGGCGATCGCCCAAGAGGAGATGTTGCACCCACCCAGAAAATAATCCACCGGCGAGCGCTGGCCTCGCGCCAAAGCGAAGCTCATGGTGACGATGGCCGCCAAATAGGCGCCCAAAACGAGCCAGTCCAGTCCCGTCATGGTCTATCTTCCGCCGTTGAAGATCTCCTCCAAATCGGCGACAGCCATCCCCCTTCGACATCCCCGGAGATCGCCAATCTCCGACGAGGCATTTCACCGGAGGGCCTTCCCCGCTCGGAGAGAGATCGCTTCTTCGATGGAGATGACCTCCGCCCCGGTGTAGTAAGCGGCGAGAATCTCGCGGAACGTCTGGCCGCTGCGGCCCCGACCGTGCGCGCCGTACTGGCTCATGCCGACGTTGTGACCCCAGCCGCCGCCGTAGAGATCGAAACTCAGCGCCCCATCAGCCCCCACTCGCGGGACGATGGCGCTCGGACTATTGAAAAGTTGGAAGAAATCCCTCAGCGATCGCCATCCCTGTAACACGAACATCCCGCGCTCGCCTACGATCTGTAGCCGCGCGATGCGCCCCGACGGGCTCCGAAGCAGCGGAATCAACGCCGTGATCGGCCCAAGCGAGACGCCATATGTGTTGAGCAGTCGGTCGGCGATGAACGCAGCGGAACAACCGATCACCCATCGGTAGCGCGGATTTCCGCTTCGTCCCGGACTGTCGAAATGATCCCACGTCTGGCTATAAAACACCAAGGCTCCCTCATCGGTCGAAAGATCCACCGGCACAGGAAAATCTGCATCGTGAACGGCGCGCAGGGCCGGATGCGCATTCGTTCCGGGAAGCTGGTCCGAGGGCGAGTTGAAGATCCACTCGTTGCTCTCCGTATGCCCGCCCATCGAGGACGAGTAGAACGCGGGCACAAGAACCCCATCTCGAACGACAACGAGACCGCGCGTGTCCTGAACGGCGGCATTTCCGTCAGGATGCTCGGAGATCGCGCCACGATAGACCTGCGAGAGGGTCGAATCGTCGAGATCGAACCCACGGTCGGCAAAGCGACCGATGTTGGCCAGAGCAAATGTGCGCGCAGCCACCGCTTGCGCTCGCAACGCCTGTGGATGAAAAGATGCCGGCATTTCGTTCGTGACGACGCCCTGGAGATACTCCTCCAGATCGAGGACATTGATGAGTCGAAGCCCGAGTTCCTCGGTTTGAAAACTCGGCCCGTCCGGGAACGGTGCGGGTACCTCTGCATCGGCGAAGCTCTGGCTGTGGCGAATCTCCAGCACGCCGCGATAGCGCGGCGGTTCAAACGGATTTCCCGCTCGATTGAGATTTCGGCGACGCAAGCTGGTGACAACCTCAAAAACATTATCAGACAGAGGTGCCACGCAAAGGGCCATCGGGCCCATGAAGCTCCCCCAAGGGGCCGTGACGAGGATCCCTTCCGAAGCCGCAGTGAAGGAGAATTCTACCCCTGCCCCCCCAAATGCAATCGGTCTGGCCGCGCCCCCGCAAAGCGTTTGGACCTCATCATTCGGAGTCACCCGAGCCGCATGATTCGGGAATAGCCCCATGAGGACGAAAGGACCTGTGGCCGTGAGCGTAATATGCCGGTGCCGCTGCCGGGTGCTCAGATCAAACTCGGCGAGCACATCTCCAGAGGTTGAGAAGCGCGTCGGATTCAACCCGATGCGAATCGTGCGCACGGACAACACCTGCGCCCGGAAGCGAATGGGACCCAACTCCGGTCGCGCTCCTGAGGCGAAAGAAAATCCCTCCATCTCCTTCAACTTCCAAAAGACCTCGGCATCCCGGTTCGCCGGAGGCTCCTTGGCCAGTTGATTGGTCGTGGAGGCTCTTCCCCTCGATCCCTGGGCATCGTGAGGAAAGGGCGCGCGCCCGTGGCTCGATGCGCCTCCAGCGAGCGCCTGGCGTCCAAGGGTCTTGACTTTCGGATCAATGGAAGCCGGTCCGGAACCTCGCGCAGAGAGAACAAGGAGCATCCCCACAAGCATTCCCAGGCAGAACATCCGTGGCCACCTCATCTTGTCTATCATCTCATCTGACGATGCGCGAAGAGGTCACCGTTGTCAATCGAGCCGATGGGGAGATCCATGGGCATCGGTATTGTCGCCAGACTCCTCTGATCCCTGATGAGGTTGGCTCCTCAGGGAGGACTCGAACCTCCAACCCGCCGGTTAACAGCCGGCCGCTCTGCCAATTGAGCTACTGAGGAGCATTGCGGGAAGTAGCTTAGCAAAATGGGGGCGCCCTTGTCAATAATTCGCACGAGGATACTTGGGCCGCTCCTTCGATCCGGCGAAGGGGTGCCTTCAGATGAGGAGCTCGTCCCTCCCCTGCTCTTCCCCACCGGAACGCCAGACGTAGATCTCGCGAGCGGTCTCTTCGTCCAAGGCGATCTCCGTCTCCTCGCACTGAAGGACGATGCTCGGCCACTTTTGCAGGAGCTTGATGGAGACGCCCGGCAGAATACCCAAGGCGGAGAGCTTCAAAAGACGGGGGTGAGAGCGCGTGTTCACGTAGGCGACGCGCGCCGTCTCTCCGAGCGCCAAGCGATCACAGGATACGATGAGGGCGCTCACCTGTTCTTCAGCCTGTCGGCAACAGGCGCCTTCGGGGATCGGACGCCCATGCGGACACACGCGCGGATGGCCGAGCAGCGTACAGATCGCTCGCGTGATCCCCTCCGCGATGAAATGCTCGAATTCGCACGCGGCCGCTTCGGTCTCGTCCACATCCACGCCGAGGATGTCGCACATCAATCGTTCGGCCAACCGATGTCGGCGGATGATGGGCATGGCCACCGAGTGCCCTTTCGGCGTGAGGCGCAGATGTCCCGAGGGCTGCCAGGCGATGAGTCCTTCACTAACGGCGCGCTCCAGAAGCCGATCCGTCACCTCCGTATGAGCGATCTGACGGACGTCTTGTGGGAGCGCCCTTCCTTGCTCCTCCAGAGTCCACAAAGCTTCGAGCAGTTCGCTCAGTTCCCGATCCACCTCCATGGTCCACCTCTTACGAGAACACGCCGAGTGCCTTCAAGAGCCGCCCGAGTATCCCCCCAACGGCGAAGGCGAAGGGAAGGATGAAGCCGACGATGGCGAGCGCCCGTTTCCACCCCTGCTCTCTCACGATGATGAGGAAATTCGCCAGGCAGGGGACAAAGAGCGTGATCGTGACCAAAGCGACGATGACCTGCGTCGTCGTCAAAGCGCCTTGACGCGCCAGGTCGAACAGTCCGGCGGCTCCGTAATCCCGTCGCAAGAAGCCCATGACGAACACGCGGGCGGCCTCCGCCGGCAGAGAGAGCCAGCCGACGACCAGCGGACGCAAGCCGTGTTCGATCCATTCGATCCCCGTCCTCGCACCAAGCCGCATCTGATCCAAGAGAAAGAGCACCGATGTCGCCAGCAAAAAGAGCGGCACGACCTCTCCCAGGAACCAGCGCAAGCGCAACCCTGTTTTCAACAGGATGTTTCGCAGGATCGGGACGCGAAGCGGCGGAAGCTCGAAAATGAAATCGCTCCGCTCGCCCGGAATCACCCGCGCCGCGAGATACCCAACGAGCACAAGTTGCGAAGCGACGACCCCAAACACCGTGAGCATCACCGCAGGAGAATAGGCGGCGGCGATTCCGAGGATCACGCCCAACTGGGCCGAGCAAGGGATGCCGAGCGCCAGAAGAAGCGTCGCAATCAGCCGCTCTCGCGGAGAGTTCAAAATGCGCGTGGTCATCGTCGCCATCGTATCGCATCCGAGGCCGAGCACCATCGGCAGGACGGCCTTCCCATTGAGTCCCATCAATCGCAGCAGCCGATCCGATAGGATCGCCAGACGCGGCAGATACCCGCTGTCTTCTAATACGCCGAAGGCGAGGAAGAACGTCCCCACGACGGGCAAAATGATGGCGAAGGCATAGGTGAGCCCCATGGAGATGAGCCCATAGGGGCCTACGAGCAGCTCGTGAAGGAAGCCCGAAGGGATCAGAGATCTGAGCCAGGGGATGAGATACCCGCCGAAGAGGATGTCCTCTAACGTGCCGACGAGCGTCTGCGCTCCCGTGTACCCAACCAGCTCGTAAACGAGGAGCAAAATCACCCCGAGAATCGGAAGGCCAGTCAGCGGTTGGCGCGTCCATCGCCCCAATTGGTGAAGGAAGCGCGCGCTGCGTCGCATGAGCACGAAGGCGGGGACAAGAAGCGGAACAAGAAGCACCAGCACGCGAACAGCTCCAACAAGTAATCCGTACTCGGGCGTGGTCGGATGACCGAAGAGGAGGTGATGCACGAGATCCAACCGATGCGCGTGCAAGAGCGCCCACGCGGGTTCGGCCACATATCGCAAGAGGAGCTGGTCGAGCCACATGGCGGGAGTCGGCCAGAAGAAGCGTCCGCCGAGTTCCTCCCATATCAAGAGGCCCACGCCGCAAAAGAGCAGCCCCATCCACACTCGAAAGGCCGAAGGCGTCAGCTCGCGTCGCGGCCGCTCACTTCCCTCCTTTCGGAGAGTGAGGACCGCCTGCTCCAAAAACTGCGCGCGAGCGTGTTCGAGCGCCCGACAGAGCGAGCGCTGGGTCGAACATCCATGGCACCCCTTCGGCGCGGACGAAAGTTCCAAGACAGGCCGCACAGGGGAGAGGCGCGAGCGCCCCAAAAGTTGCTCCACCTGACGTTGAAAGCGCGCATCCCCGACTTCCATCCACTCGACGAGCAAGCCCACGGGAAGGTCGGCATCCTCCGGCGAGGTCCCGAGGACCTCACGCTGTTGTTCGCGGAGGGGGTTCTTCGGAACGGTCGCGCGCGGGATCGCGCGCAGAAGGTGACGGAGACCGTAGCCGTATGTCGCGATCGTTTCGACGACAGGGATGCCGAAGAGCTCGGCCAAGGCCTCCGCGTTGATCTCGATCCCCCGTTCGCGCATCTCATCCGCCATGTTCAGGACGAGCACCATCGGCCGCCGAAGCTCGATAAGTTGAAGCGTCAACCAAAGTGTGCGGCGAAGGTTCTTCGCATCGGCGACCTGCACGATGACATCCGGCTGTTCTTTGAGCAACACTTCGCAGGCCACGCGCTCATCCTCGGATTGAGGGATGAGGCTGGTGACCCCCGGTGTATCAATGACCTCATATTCGATCCCTTCCAGGACCAAGCGGCCACGCGAGATCTCGACGGTCGTTCCCGGATAGTTGGAGACCAGAGCGTAGCGTCCCGTGAGATGGCGAAAGAGCGCCGATTTCCCGACGTTCGGGTTCCCAACGAGGACGATTTTCTTTCGCTTCGGCGCTGGTGACATAGGCATGCCCGGCAAACGATCATTCAAGCAACCGCCGTACCGGCCCGCATTTTCCGGCCGGGCGGCACCTCGGCAGTAGGCGCTATTTCGCGCGAAAAGAAGCGCTTGCCGACCTCCGATGGACGGTCCGTCCGCCGCAGCGTAAGGCGAACATCGGGGCTTTTGACCCACTACAGGGGTATTTTCCCAGGCGACGCCCCGCTTCAAAGGCCCTCGGACACGGTTCACCCCCCTAATCTCCTGCAAAGAAACCGCATGCCCGGAGCGGAGCCGATGCCCCTCCGGCCGCTTCCGCATGGCACGGCGATTGCTAGCTCGTTTGTGCGAACGAGGGGGATTATGCCAGACCTAGAGCGTGAGATTCGCGAAGAGCACCAGAGGCTCGCGGCGCTCCGGCAACGGTTGCAAGAGGACGTGGCGGCCTTCTGCTCCTCGTGGGCTTCCCTGCGCGAAGAGCTGCGCGTCTTCAAGGACCATCTGCGACGCCACTTCGAGTTGGAGGAAGAGGGAGGATTCATGGAGGAGGTCCTGCGTCGCTGGCCGCATGCCGCTTCGCAGGTGGAGGCGCTTCGCGCCGAGCACGAGCGGCTCCTCCGGGAGGCGGAGGAGCTCCTTCAGACAAGCGGTCGCGCAACGGAAGGCCAACCGATGGACGCGTGGGTGGCGACCTGCCGCCGCTTCCTCTCGGCCATACGGGAGCACGAATGGAAGGAGAACCGGTTGATCCAAGAGGTCTTTTGCCTCGACGTCGGCGGAGGCGACTAAAGGGGCACGGTTGAACCCGCGGGCACGGCGGGCTCTTCAAGGATGGCCGGGCATGTTCGGAGAGTCGAAGCGTATGGAGTCCACGGGCATGAACACGGAATCGGTTGTTCAGACACCATCGCGCGCGGCGCGGCGATCGCACGGCCGCGTTTTTCTCCTCGCCGAACGTTGTAAGGGTTGTCGGTTCTGCGTCGAATTCTGTCCGCGGCAGGTCTTGGCGATGTCCGACCGATTCAACAGCAAGGGCTATCACACCCCCATGGTCATCGCCGAGGAACGATGCACCGATTGCAAGATGTGCGAGCTGCTCTGCCCGGAATTCGCCATCTACGTCGTTCGGATCGAAGGGGAGGGACCATGAAGCGAGGGCCAGCCGTTTTGACCGGCGTTCATTTCTTCAACGGAGACGTCGCGTGCGCCGAGGGCGCACTGGCCGCCGGATGTCGGTTCTTCGCCGGATACCCGATCACGCCGGCCACGGAGATCGCCGAGCGTATGGCCGAGCGCTTACCGGAAGTCGGGGGGACGTTCATCCAGATGGAGGATGAGATCGCTTCCCTGAGCGCGGTGCTCGGCGCCTCCTGGGCGGGCGTGAAAGCGATGACGGCGACTTCGGGTCCCGGCTTCAGCCTCATGATGGAGAACCTGGGCTTCGGGTATATGACCGAGACGCCGTGCGTCATCGTGAACGTGCAGCGCGGTGGGCCTTCGACCGGATTGCCGACGCTCGTGGGGCAAGGCGACATGATGCAAGCCCGATGGGGCTCGCACGGCGATTATGAGACGATCGTCCTCGCGCCGAGTTCCGCGCAGGAGATGTTCGATCTGACGATCGCGGCGTTCAATCTCTCGGAGAAATATCGCCTGCCCGTTTTGCTCCTGAGCGATGCCGTCATTGGTCACATCACCGAGCGCGTGATCATCCCCCCGGAGGAGGAGATTCCGATCGTGAATCGGAAGAAATTCGCGGGCCCGCGCGACGCGTATCTCCCATACCTCCCGGATGAGGACCTGGTGCCGCCGATGGTCGCAGCGGGCGAGGGCTATCGCGTGTATATCACCGGCCTCACGCATGACGAGCGAGGGTATCCCTCGACGTCGCCGGAAGTGCAGGAGCGACTCGTGCGTCGGCTCGCGGAGAAGATTCGACGGAACGTGCGCGACATCATTCGGCTGGAGGAGCGCGGGATCGAAGATGCCGAGGTCGTGCTCGTGGCCTACGGGATTTCGGCGCGCGTCGCCTATCGAGCGATGGAATTGGCGCGCGCGGCCGGACGTCGAGTGGGATGGCTGCGGTTGATCACCGTCTGGCCATTCCCGGAGGAACGCCTTCGCGATCTGGCGACTCGCGTGCGCGCCTTCATCGTCCCGGAACTCAATCTCGGACAGATCGTCCGAGAAGTCGAACGATGTGCGAATGGGCGCGCGCGCACGATCCCCGTCCTGCGGCCCGGAGGTGCCGTCCACGATCCCCGTGAGATCCTCGCGAGCATTGAGGAGGCTTTCCATGACTGAGGCGCAGCATCCTTTGGATCATCTCCTTCGAGCGGATCGGCTGCCACACATCTGGTGTCCGGGATGCGGCATCGGCATCGCCATGCGCTGCCTGGTGCTCGCGCTGGAAGAGCTGGGACGGCCGCTGGATCGCGTGGTCGTCGTCTCGGGCATCGGCTGCTCGGCACGCGTCGCCGGATATGTGCGGCTCGATGGATTTCATACGACGCATGGGCGCGCGATCCCCTTCGCGACGGGATTGAAGCTCGCGAATCCCGATCTGACGGTGATCGTCTTCAGTGGCGATGGGGATCTGGCGGCCATCGGCGGGAATCACTTCATCCACGCCGCGCGCCGCAATCTCGACCTGACCGTCATCTGCGTGAACAACTTCATCTACGGCATGACGGGCGGCCAATTCGGCCCGACGACGCCCCTTTCGGCCCGCAGCACGACGACGCCCTACGGTAATTTCGAGCCGCCCTTCAATCTCCCGGCTCTTGCGGCGGCCAGCGGCGCCGTCTACGTCGCCCGCTGGACCGTGTTTCATGTCCGACGCTTGATCACGGCTTTTCAAGAGGCCATCGCCAAAAAGGGCTTCAGCTTCGTGGAAGTCCTCTCCCCCTGCCCGACCGGGTACCTGCGTCGGAATAAGCTGGGCGAAGCTCTGGAGATGATGCGTTATTTCAAAGCGCAAAGCGAGATCCGCCACGGAGCGAATCCGGCCGAAGCGGAGATCGAAATGGGAGGGAAACTCCTCCTCGGGAAGTTCGTGGACATCGAGCGCCCGACCTACCATGAGCGCATGCGAAAGCAATTGGCGACGTTCTTCATCGAACCGTATGCCGAGAAAGTGAGCGAGGAGATAGAAGCCAAGGAGGTCGAGTCATGAGCCGATGGGAGGTGAAGATCGCCGGATTCGGGGGACAAGGGATCATCTTAGCCGGGTATCTCCTCGGCAAAGCGGCAGCCGTCTACGATCGGCGCCATGCGACGATGGTGCAATCCTACGGGCCGGAAGCCCGCGGGAGCGCCTGCGCCAGTCAGGTCATCATCGCCGATGAGCCGATCTACTACCCATACGTCACCGAACCCGACGTGCTGATCGCCATGTCCCAGGAGGCGTATACGAGATTCGCCGCCGAGGTGAAACCGGGCGGACTCTTGCTCATCGAACGAGATTTGGTCGCTCTCGATACGGACGTCGCGCGCCCGGACGGGGACGGCGTGCGCCTTCATGCCATCTCGGCGACGAAGATCGCGGAAGAGCTGGGCCATCGCATCGTCGCCAATATCGTCATGCTCGGTTTCCTCTGCGCGCTCGCGCCCATCGTCTCCTCGTCAGGAATGAAAGAGGCCTTGCGCTCCTCGCTCCCGAAGAGCGCCATCGAGTTGAACCTGCTGGCCTTCGAGGCCGGATATGAGCGCGGGCTCCAAGTCGGATATAATCTGGCCGGAAACCCATCACAGAGGAGGGAGGGATTATGACCCCATTGGCGAAAATGGAAGAGTACGGGCACGAGGAGGTCATCTTCTGCCAGAACAAGGACGTCGGACTGCGGGCGATCATCGCCATTCACGATACGACGCTCGGACCAGCCCTGGGCGGCACTCGAATGTGGCCGTACAAGACGGAGGAAGAGGCCTTGCTGGATGTGCTCCGGCTCTCGCGGGCGATGACGTACAAGGCGGCGGCCGCTGGCCTCAATCTCGGCGGAGGGAAAGCCGTCATCATCGGCGATCCGAAGAAGGACAAGTCCGAAGCGCTCTTTCGCGCCTTCGGCCGCTTCGTCGAGAGCTTGAAGGGACGCTTCATCACCGGCGAGGACGTCGGCATAGACGTCAACGACATCGAATACATGTACATGGAGACGCGATATGTCTCCGGCCTCTCGCCCGCGCATGGCGGCGGGGGAGATCCGGCCCCCGTCACGGCCTTCGGCGTAGTGCAGGGTTTGCAAGCCTGCGTGCAGGAGAAGCTCGGTCGGGATTCCCTCAAAGGTTTGAGCGTCGCCGTCCAAGGACTCGGGCACGTCGGCTTCAACCTCGCCGCGCGGCTCATCGAGGAGGGCGTTCACGTCATCGGCGCGGATATCGATCCGGAGAAGGTAGAACGGGCGCGAAGCGAACTGAAGATCGAGATCGTCAGCCCGGAGGAGATCTACGACGTGGACGCCGACATCTTCGCCCCCTGTGCGCTCGGCGCCGTCCTGAACGATCAGACGATCCCCCGGATGAAATTCAAGATCGTCGCCGGCGCGGCGAACAATCAGCTCGAAGAGGATCGGCACGGCGTGGAGCTGCACCGTCGAGGCATTCTCTATGCCCCAGATTACGTGATCAATGCCGGTGGACTGATCAACGTCTACGTCGAGCTGGAGGGATACGATCGCGAGCGCGCGCTTCGGATGACGCGCGGCATCTATTACAATCTGCGTCGCGTCTTTGACATCTCTCGACGGGAGAAGATTCCCACGTTCCAAGCGGCCGATCGCCTCGTCGAGGAGCGCATCGCGATGGTCCGGCGACTCAAGGGCATGTACACAGGCCAGGCCGTCCATCGCTTTCGATGGGAGATGCGCTGATCGCGGGCGAGCGGAGAAGATGAGAGCGCGGGGGAAGCCCAAACTCCCCCGCGCTCCTCATTTCTTGGCGCGCCCCACGAGGTCGCGCCAGAACGTGTGTTCACCGCAAGGCTCTCAACGTGGCCGTGAGGACATCTCGCGCGAAGCTCGGATTGTGCACGCCCAAGCTCCCGTCATGCTCGATCAGGAGATAGTTCCAGCACGCGCGGATGATCGGATCCGAAGTCGCGAAGATGCGCCGTCCGTCACGCTGATCCCGAATCTCCCCGACTTGCGCGTACACTTCCGTCCCATCGGCCAACGTGAAGCGGAAGCTGATCTGCCCGTGAATGCTCAGAATCTCGGCGACCTTCGTGATCTGCTTGCCATCGAGTGGGAAGTTCTCCGTGTATTGATCGGTCGCCGGATCCCACTTGCGAACGACGCCGATCTGATCGCGAACGGCCAGGACGCGCCGCTCGATCGCGGCCTTGACCTGTTCGAGCAACGTCTCGATCGGCTCCTGCACGAACGCGATCGTCATGGACGGGCCGTGGCAATTCACGCACACGGTTTCGGAGGCTTGGAACGTATGCCCGTTCTTGCCGAATGTCAGGTGGCACGTCACGCAGCTGTCGCTCGTGAAGAGGGCATGGGGAGAAGCACCGTTCAGCGTGTCGTTCAGGAAGAAGGAATTCTTCCCCAGGATGACATCGGCCTGCGCCGATTCATGCGGAGCCGTGTAGCGACCGGGATCGGTCGTGTCCCACTGGATGCGACCGTTCCGCGTATTGTGGCAGGTCATGCAAAGCGCCCCTTTCCCGACAGCCCACGCTTCGAAGCCTGCGGGCAACATCGGCGTGTTGTCGCGAATGCGCGGCTCGAAGT